>Ga0335073_10002975_pt1 | contig 23428 bp, 25 predicted proteins | sample Lox_Sample_22_FD_207093 | JGI IMG/M metagenome (GOLD analysis project Ga0335073, IMG submission 207093) | Soil microbial communities from Loxahatchee National Wildlife Refuge, Florida, United States - Lox_Sample_2.2 | ecosystem: Environmental > Terrestrial > Soil > Wetlands | place: USA... | reverse complement strand
CCTCAGCACCTGGCGCACGAAGCGCTGCGGCGGCGGCCGAGAGCGCGGCTTGCCGAGCTTCGGGCGGAAATCGTCGTCGCGTCTCATGGCGCGCTCGAACGGCGAACTGCGGCGATCTCCAGCGCGCTTGCGCACGAATTTTGCAAGCGAAACAGAGCGATGGTTAGAAGGCTCGCGCATGGCGTGACCGCCATGCGCAAGCCAAACCGATGTGCAGACAAGGGCTTAGGCGCGATCGGGCGAGCGGTATGCGCAAGCGCTTTAATCTTGCCTTCCGCCCTCCCTCGTTCGGGCAGCAACGATCGCCTGGTCATGGTCGGGCGCTGGACATTGGAGATGAGAAGGTTGGCGGCGCTGAGGAGGTGGGCCGCATCCCGCCAAGTGGCGGCGTCGGGGACCGCCCTCAGTCCCTCGGTTGGACGACGAATCGGCATTGGCAATGATGGTCTCCGAGACGGGCGGCGCGCGGGCAAGGCGAGCCCTGTGGGCCGCCGATGCCGACGTCGCGTCATGTTGATTCGCGCCGTCCGCTCGGAAGATTCGGGCGGCATGTGCCGCCGAATTTCGACCGGCAATGGTCTATGCCGCAGCCTGCTTTTCGCGCCGTCCCGGCCGCTTCCAGAGCAGGAGAAAGCTCTTCTCCTCGCCATCGGAGCGGATGAGATTGGCATGGATCGGCTGCACGAAATTGGGGTCGTCGAGGACGACGGAAACATAGTCGCCGGCCTTCTCGCCGACCCGCTTCCAGCCGGCGCCGATTTCGGTATCGGTGCCCACCATCAGGCGGTAGTCGGGGGCGTTTTCGTTCTCATTTCCTTTTGCGGGCACGAAGCGAACCTTGGCGTTAAGGCTGAGAGTCTTGATGGTGCCGCTGTAGCCGTCGGTCGTGCGGGTGAAGGTTCCGATGTGGGCCATGATGATCACTCCTTCAGGGTCTAAGAGAGCCGAAAACGCCCGGCTCAAGGCGAAGCGAGCGGCGGGGTAGGCCGCTGCTTGAGGGTGAAAAACAGCGGACCGCCATCGAAGAGGCCGGCGCTGTCGTGCAAGGCCGTAAGCTCCGCGGTCGCGCTTGGCGGCAGCGTTAGCGTCAGGTCGGGGCCGATCTTGGCGAGATAGCGGGACGTCTCATCCGGCAAGGCCAGCGCGCCGTCGCGATAGGCTTGAAAGCGTGCCGGCCCGGCGTTGTAAGCGGCAAGAAAATCGGGTGCGCCGAAGCGGTCGTAGAGCTCGCGGAGATAGGCGGTGCCGGCGAGAATATTGTCGCGCGGGTCGGCGGGATCGTCGCCGAGCCCGTAGCGCTGCTGTAATTCGGAATAGGTCTCGGGCATGACCTGCATGAGCCCGATGGCGCCGGCGGGCGATGTGACTGGCATGTCCCCGATGAAGGCGCGGCCGCCGCTCTCGGCGCGCATCACGCTCGTTATCCAGGGGGCCGGAACTCCGAAACGTGCTGCTGCTTCGCCAACGAAATCATCCCAACGGCCGATATCCGCACGCGAGGAATTCGGGGCGTTGACGTTGCTGCCAGGGGCAGAGAAGAGCCCTGGCCCGGCACCAATTTCCGAGACCGGACTGGCACGAAAACTGCCTCGCGCCAACGCCGGAATACCGGGCAGAGCGAGCGGGATTGCGACTGCGGCAATGACCCTCAGAAGAGCCACAGCGCCCTCGCTTTGCCGATGATCAGATCGGTCGGCAGCGGCCCGAAATACCGGCTGTCGAGGGAAAAAGGCGAGCGATCCATGAGGGCGAAGAACTCGCCGGCGCGGAGCCGCCGGCAGCCTTCCCAGATCGGCATGGGCCGCCCTCGGCCATCGCTGCGCAATGCTCGGGCGAGGGGCCGACCATCGACCGCGACCGCACCCTCGTGTTCGCAGACGAGATCGCCATCGAGTGCGACAATGCGCTTCAGGAGCGGCACGCCGTCGCCGATGTAATGGCGGGCGATGACGAGCCGCCGGTAAGCCGGCGGCACGGCAACGATCACCATGTCGCCGACGCGAAGATCGCGCGGAAGCGAGATGGAATAAAACCCTGGTGGCGCGCTCGGTGTCGGGTTGTAAGCAAGCCGCGGATAGGTCTCACCGAGGCTCGATAGGGCGAGCGCGAGCACTCCGAGAATCGTGCTTGCGAGGAGCAGATCGCGCCGGGTCATAGCGCCATTTCCCGGCGCCGGCACCAAGCCGCATGCTGTTCGGCGCCATAGGGGCGGACCTTGCCGCTGACGGCGAGGCGGCCCTGAACATGGCGCCAGTAATCGGGCGATATTTCGGCGGGATCGAAGCCGCGGTCCTCGAGATCGTCGATGAGGAGGAGCGCCGGCTTGACCTTCGGGCCGCCGTCGAGGCGCAGCAGAATCTCGGCGCCCGGCTGCACGCCGGGCACGCGGCAAAGCGTTGCGCCCGGCGCCCCGGCGCGGAGCACATAGAGCCGCCACAGCGCGCTGCCAAACGGGCCGTTCCGCCAGCGCACATAGCCGAAGACCGCGCTCGGCGCGAACCACGCGCGGGCGCGGCGGCGATCGATGTAACTCTCGCGGACCGGGTGGCCGAAGCGCAGGCGATGGTTCAGCAGATCATGGAGAAAATGAATCTCCACTTCGGTCAGCGGTGCCGTCATAGGCGCTGTCCCGGACCGTGATCGGAGGTGGAAAAGCGCTTGTTGCGCTGGCGCCAAGCGAGAAGGTCATCGATGTCGTAAAGGACGCGGCGGCCGTTCTTCTCGAAGACCGGCCCGCCGCCATAGACGCGCATCTTTTCGAGTGTGCGCGGCGACAGGCCGAGCTGCCTGGCGGCGGCCTCCGTGTCGAGCGGCGGATGCTGCTCCAGGGCAGATTTCCGCTGTGGCTGATCGCGAGGGATCGGCGGGGAGACCGCGATGGAATCGATCTCCGCGGGAGCGTGCTGATCGCCTTTTCTGTTGCGTGCGTGTGGCATGACGGCCTCGGGACAGTGATCTGACGATCCCGATCGAATGGGATCGAACCTCAGCGAGTGTCCCGAAAGTCGAGCGTTTTGAAGAGTGCTAGACGGCGCCTATGCCCTTTTCACACCGGCTCATCGTCGCCGAACAGCGACACCGGCGGCGGTAACAGCAGATGGCGGTAGCCGCCATTCATCAGGAAAAGACCGCGTTGCGCGGCGTGACGGCCCCGCCCTTTCATCAACTCGTGCGCATCCGGGCCTTCTGTGGCCTTGTCCCCCGCCGAGATGACGCGGCCGATCTCGGCGTAGCTAGCGCCGGCGAGTCTGCCATCGAGGGCCTGGAGATAGCGTGCGAGACGCGGCGCCAACGGGTCGACCGCGGCGCGGCGGGTGGGCCTATCGAGAAAGCTGGCGAGAAAGCCTCGCGCCGCCTCGATCTCGCGCAAGCTTTCCGGCGGAGAAGAGATGTGGAGGTCGAAGACGACGCGCCCGTTGCCGATCTCCGCAGGGTTCTCGAAGAGCAGCCGGTACATGGCGCCGGCACGCTCGAGAAGCACCACAAGACCTGCCTGGCTGAGGGCGATTGCCCGGCGGTCGGACGCGGTCCAAAGGTCGATCGCGTTGCCATCGGAGCGATGGCGGGGCGGCACGGTATGCAGCATTCCCGGATGCGTGTCGGCACGCCAAAAGACCAGCGCGTCGCTCGCATGGATGTCAGGATTTTCGAACAGCAATAGGCCCCATTTCGCGGCGGCTTCGGTGGGGTCATGGCGTTGGTCACGCTCTGTCGCGTGCTCGAAAGCCGCCCGGTAGTCGGGGTGGCGACGGCAGAATTCCCAGGCCCAGCCGGGACGCGGAAGCGGAAAGCAGCGGAAATAGGCTGCCGATGCATTCCATGGCTCGCGCCCGCGCGGCTTTTGCTGCGTTCGCATAGCGATGACGATACGGACGAGGACGGTCGCCGGATGACCGGCGGCGAACGGAAATATCCGGAAGGAGGAATGAACCGTGCAAAATCACCAAAAAGACATGTCGCACTTCCGGCGAAGGTGGTAGCCGCACAAGGTATGACAGGGTCGTACGGCTTGGGATGGGATGATGGCGCGAGATCGCCCGGAGAAAGATTTTCTGCACATGATCGAGAGATGCATCGCGTCGGTGCATGATCAGGCCGAAGCGGCAGGCGTCGTCGTCGATCTCATCCTTCCGGTCGATGGCGCGCTGCTGCGCGCCGACCGGACGCGGATCGATGAGCTGGGCCGGGCGTTGCTGCAGTGGGCGATCGGCGAGGCGCGCAGTGGAGACCGGCTGGTGGTTCGGCTCGAAGTGAAGGCGGGCGGGCTCCTGACCTTGGAGATCGCTGAGGAGAAAATGCAACACGAAGCCGCAGCGAGTGAGAACGGTGTCCGTCAAAAGAGTGAGCAGGCCGCGCGGTTGGAGAATGCGCAGACGATTGCCGCCGCGGTCGGAGGCCGGTTGTCCGTGTCACGGGGCAGCGGTGGCGGGTTCGGTGTCTGCGCGACTTTGCGTGTGTGATGACGACAGAGCAGCGTTTTTGCGGGGCCGGGCCGCTAAGAGTGCTTGGCGATTTCGGCGAGGTGAGGGTGGCCGCGAGGCAACTCCACCAGCGTCGCCGGGAGCACGCGAAGGCCCTTCGCAAGCTTGCCGAGCGTCACGACCGACAGCCGATATTCGCCGCGCTCGATCGCGCCGAGATAGGAGCGATCGATGTCGGCAAGATGCGCCAATTCCTCCTGCGTCATGCCTTTTTCTTTGCGCAGGCGGCGCACGTTGGCGGCAACAATGTGCGGCATGTCCTGCATCTCCAGGATGGAGCGGTATTGCGGCGTAAAGCTCCACGGGGTACATCTCCCATTTCACGGGCGACGCGATCTTTTGGACCAAGGCGACCAGATGCTTTGCCAATCGCGGAGCGGATGTAAGCGCTTGCGATATCAAGGCTTTCTGCCCTGCAGCAGGGGCTGGAGCGGCGGCGCGGGCCGGAGGGTGCGCGGGGCGGCGGTGCCGCAAACCGTGACACCGCCCGGCGCGCCGCGCCTTGGTGCGATTCACCGGCTCGAGCGATGATCACGCACCCGGAACTCGATGCTTTACGAGCATTGTGGGCCAGCAAATGCGGCACGCGGGCGATGCCGCCCCGCGCCGCTCTCGATATGGCGGCGCTCGCGCGATGGCGCACGCATGCCGCTTCGGTCGAGGTGGAACACGATGGCGGCGGCTTTCGGATAGGGTGGGTCGGGGAATGGTTGGCGGAGCACCACGGCGCGCCGCGCGGGGCGCTCGGCGGTGAAGAGCTGAGCCGCGAAATCGGCGCTGCGCTCAGCGGCGATCTTGAGCGCGCGAGCGCGCTCAAGGCACCGGTCTTCACGTTGCGTGCGGAGACGTCGGCGACGGGCGACGACACACAATATTCCCAATTGATCCTGCCGCTTTCCGACGATGGTGATAACGTCGTCGCACTGTTGGTGGCGGCCTATCCATTGCCGAACGTGCATTGACAAAATTCGCGCACGAGCCGAGGCGCGGGCGCGAAGGAAGGCGCGGTGCCTGCCGAAATGCACCCGCGCCGTCAGGTTCGGCTCATCCGGTTTCGTCGGGATGAGCCTCGAGCGCGCGGTCGAACGCGCGCTCGATTTCCGCCTGCTCGGCGATCGCTCTCACGAGCTCTGCCTGCGCCTGCGCACGTTCGCGGCGCGTCAAGACGCAACCCCGCAGCTCGGCCCGCAGCTCCTGGATATGGTCGTATAGCGCGATCATCGTCGCCTCCGTCTGAATTGAAAGACGGCGACGTGCGCCCATGCTGGATCGGGCCGGGTCAAGGACGCCGAAGGCGCCGCGAAGCGGGGCGCGGGGGAGCCGATTTTGTCGAGCGTAAAAGATGAATCGCGCGCGGCGGCGCGCTCTCTGCGCACGGCAAAATTGGGGGAACCGCGCATCCTTGGGCCGGCGCGATCCGGCATGGTACGTTGGGAAATCTGAAGAGACGGCCCCCTCTCACCCACCTTCCGCAGCTCAATACCGGCGGCCGGTTCAATGCCGGCCGCCGGCATTCCATGCAGAGAAGCGGATTGAAGACGCGACGCGACGGCGAGTTTTGGCTCGCCGTCGCATCAATTTCGGGAGGGAGAAGGGAAGCCCCGCCGCGGGGCGAACCGCGGCGGGGCGTCGCCGTCAGCGGTCGCGCGGCTCCCAGAGCGCCATGTGCGTGGCGCCGTCTTCGGCGGGGCGTTCGAGTTTGACGAGGCGGCAGCGGACCCAGCTCGGGCCGAACTCGGGGGCGCCGATCTTGAGGTTGATGTAGGTCTCGCCGCTCGACTTCGCGACCTGGCTCCAGCCGGCGCCGACCTCGTGCCGCTGTGCCGTGTAAACCCGGAAATCGGGGGCGTTGTCGGACATCTTCTCGACCGGGACGATGGTGAGCGCCGCCGTCACGTGCAGGGTCTTGAACGTGCCCGCGAAGACGCCGTCGTCGAGCTTGCTGAAGGAACCGAGGGTGATAGCCATGTGTGGTCTCCTTGATCGATTCGCAGGGACCGTCCCTGCGATGTCTCGCGCTGAGAGACCGCTAAAGGCGGTGCCGACACCGTGAGCATGCGAGCGGCCGGAGCGCAGCGCAGGACCTGGGAGGCGGGAGAATTTGGAGCGCAGCGTCCGCGAGGAGGCCGGCTTACGGGACCAGGCTGCGCCTGGCCCAAGACAATGTGCCGGCCGGGGAAATTCTTTCGCCGGACAGGTTGGCGGGGGCGCCTGCGGGATCTAGCGCTTTGAGAGACATGCAGGGATGGTCTTGCGAAGCTCCGATAAAGGCGACCGATGGCGTATCCGCACGGCCCTTCGACATGAGCTCGATCTGCGTCGAGGCGTCGGTCCAATCCTCATGCTGCAGGCCGCTCACTCTGCCGGCTCGAGAACCGAAACCGCCCTTGATCCGGTGCCGCACATGAGCAGCGCGAGGTCGCTTGCGCGGCCGGCTGATGGTCGCGAAAGGGGCGTGACCTCCAACATCCCACCGAGCGCGTCATGGAGGCCGATCCGAGGGCGGGACGTTCGTCAGATCGATATCCGACGACGCGCCACCGATATGCCGCTTTGACGCGTCCGACCGGGGCAGCAATGACGCTCGAATGCGGGGCCGCGGCGGGGATTTCGACCAGAGATAGGACGAACGACTGCGCGTACGGAGGTGGGAGCGGGCCGGATCAGGCTGGTTGTCCGAGCCAGCATATTTGCGTAATGCGCCAGGGATCGAAGCCCGTAGGGCTGAGACGCCGTTAAGGCGGCTCAGCTCGCGAGAGCCCGGCGCGTGGGGCGTGCCCGCGCGGGCGCCATCGGTTTTGAGAATTCGCATAAGGAACAGCGGGTGCGACTGCGGACAAAATCGTGCGAGAGTTTGGGATGTTACGCGCTGCGCGCGAATCGGAAGATCTCTTCCGCCTCCGAGAGGCACTCACCGTAGCCAAGCTGCACGTCCATGGTTGGCAAGCCAGTCAGATCGCTTGGCTTCGCCTCACGTGCAACCACATGCGCGTGCAGAAACCAAACGGACCTTTGCGCGACCAGCATGTCGGGAATGTACATTACCTTTTCCTGATCCAGGTGAGCGACGAATTTGTTGCGATAGGTCTTCATCTGCTGAATGTAGGCGTCGAAACCGCTGGCGCTCAAATCGACATGAGCCAGCAACGCGGCCTCGAAAACAGTTGGGTCCGTGACAATCTTCCGCCAATGATGCTCGCCTTGGCGCTCCGCAAAGAGTTTGCACCAATCGAGCACGCAAACGTCGATGCAATCGCTGTTGACCTGTCGCCAGAAACCCGCGTGCTTCACGTTCTCGTTCAGCAGAGGGCGGCCGTGAGGGCCCTGTCCGGCCCGGTAATAAGCGAGGTTCCGCACGAAGCTAGCGCAGAGCACGACGACACGCCGCAACCGATCTCGGTTGCTCAGGGCCATAGGGCCTTCTCCATCTTTCAAGCCTTGGCGGGCTAGCACAGCGAATTGATCGCCTTGGCTTTGTCGTTGCTACACAGCACAGCGCCTGCGAAGTCGATATGTTAGCCGGGGAAATGCGGCTCGGCATGGGTGACGATCGATTTTGACGAACGGCTTCGGTGGCACGTGATCGATGGTCGGATTTCCTAGTCAATGTAAAAAGAATCGGGATTCGAATCGTTCGGCCACATTGGAGATTCGGCGGCAAAGTATCAGCGATGCAGCTATCGTTCGCCGATGTCGTTCAAAAAGCGCGATCCGCTTGTGACGGGCAAGGTGCGGCTACCATGGCGGCTAACAGACCCTTGCCCGTGCGGCGTGGGCACTGCGTTCGCGAACTGCTGCCGTCAAGCGGACGGGAATATCTACAAGGCGGTCGCCTTGCCGATTCCGCCGGTACCGGTGACGGGACATAAGAGAGACAATTGTTACATGAGCTGGACGCATGATTGTTCGGCTGGCGGCTCGCGAGAGCATTTCATATCGCAATCCGTGCTCACGCTGATCGGCGGCGGGCATGTCAGGGTCGATGGGCTTCCATGGCTGCCGGAGGGCGAGGCGAAAGCGCTACCGGTCAACGCGCTCGCGGCAAACATTCTTTGCGCGAGACACAATGCAGCCATGTCGCCGCTCGATACGATGGCAGGCAAATTTTTTGGCGCAATCATGTCGATCTACGACGACCTGGGGAATGGCACTACGCTGTCGCGCAAGCCGCGGTGGTTTCTCTTCAGCGGTGAGGAGCTAGAACTGTGGCTGCTGAAGACCGCATTTGGTCTGTTCCATTCGGGCAACGTTGCAAAGAACAGAAACGCGCTGCGTGACGAGCAGGCCATCAACCAGACGATCATACGCGCCTTTCACGGCGCGGTCATCTCGCCGCCTTGCGGGATATATGTGCTGAAGGATGAGCTGGAGCACCGGGGTCCGCGAAAGACGATGAACTTTGCTCCCTTGTCTTCCGACAATAACGAAAGGATGGTTGGGCTGCGCCTTGGATTCATGGATATGACGCTTGCGATCTTGCTTGATCCGAACACCGTCTATAACGAGGCGTTCGTATCGGCCAACGCGTACCGCCCGAGCTATGTCATCTTCCGCAATCGGCGGCGGACGCACACCATGGCGCTGACCTGGCCGCCCGGGGTTTCGAAGAACGCGGTATTGTTCGATGGTGTCGGGCCGGTCCGCGAGGGCTAGTAGTGGGCGGACGTTAGGCTGGCCGACCACGCACTCCATGCCGCCGTCAGCGTGATATGGTTTTCTTTTGCTGCGAACTCGCGAACTTCGCCAGAAAGACCGCTCGCGCTTTATCAGCCGCGGTTAGGACTCTTTGTGACCGCAACAACAAAGTTCCTCCGGTGGGCATGGTCGCATCGTAGGCGCGATCAGGACAGAGCTTCCGTACCGCGAACTCGCCCATTCGGAGGCTGTGCTGCGCCTTGTGCATCAAGACGTTCCAGGCATTGTACTCAGTCAGCGCCATAGTCCCCGCCCAATGTTCGATGAGGTCAGCGACCTCGCTTACGGCTCCATAGAACTCAGCCAGCAGCTCGGCATCCGACTCGGACAGATCGCGATACACGGCAGCGTGGGGAAACAGGCGCGGCTGAACGGGCCTTAATGATTCCCACGTGTCGCCTGGTCGAATGGCTTGGTGATTCCCCAGCATGTCGTTAGCGGTCACGGAGAAGTTGACCAGAACTCTGTCAAGGATTTGGACTTGGCGCCGGAACACCCGCTCCAATTCGGGCACGAAGGTTGCCCGCGCCTTAAGAGTAAGGTTGACCGGCGGCGGTAGAGCGGCGCCAGGCTGATGATTGGGTACCGCGGTCACGTCTGCACCACGCATGTAAAGCTGAACATGCAACTGCAAGAAGCCATGATTCAGCCCGTCGGTCGAGCGATGCGGATCCGTCGTGAAGCTTCTGACGTGGTCCTTACCAAGACGGTAGAAGTGGCCGGAAGCAGTGTTGATCTCGACGTAGTCATTGGTCACCACCATGATGATCCAGTCCTCGTCCTGGACGGGTAGTAGTTCTCCAGCAGCGTCAAGATGATAGGCTGGCGGGACGAGCTTGACCCGGTATCCGACGTCCTTCTTCAGGTGCTCGAAGTTCATGCCTTCAACCATCTTTCGTCAGGCTGCGTGATCATCCCGCGCGTCTGCAAGCAGTGCAGGTGTAGCATATGGATGCAATCAAGGGGCGCGTGCCGCGCTTGTAAAAGCCGCGGACGTCATGCGCCGCGAAGCCTTAGCCCCGCAGGGATGGCTACCGGGACGCATCGCGGCAACCGCTTGAGCATGGACGCGTGATTGTAGTGATCCGCGATCCACGCGATCTTCATCAAGGCGCGCGTATCGAGGCTCTTGTCGGCCAGGAGCCGGCCGAGGGTCGGGCCAGCCTTCCAGAAAAAATCGGCCGTGCCTTTGTCGATGCTGTCGCGCTCCGGAAAGTGAAAGAGGTCGAGAATAGGAACGCCGTCGTGATCGTGGCGGATCACGTCTTTCAAAGCGACGAGGCCTCGCGGATTGCCGAACGTATCGGCCCAGTGCCGCGCCACCGTTTGATCGACGACGATGCGCGCGACCTTCGCTACGTCGCGTTCCAGCTTGTAGGCATCGATGATAGCGCGCCCGAAGAGGCTGCCGTCCTTGTGGTAGGCGGGTCCTCGCGCGATGCCGCCCCGCGTGAGGACACCTAGATCGACGAGGAGCTGGCGGCAGAGGCCTTGGACAGCAAAGGCCATGGCGTACAGGCAGCCGGTCTTATTGCGGTCGACCGGCTCGGGGACGGAGATAACGATGCTGTCGGAGAACGCGGTCGACGCGATGTCCTGATCGTCGACGAGCGCGCCGTAGTCGGCGGCGATGGTCTTGATCGTTCCGGCAAGGCCGCGCGTGATGCCGATCAATTTATCGAAGGTCGCAGAATCAGCCTCGCTCTTGGCGACGAGATCGCTAAAGCCGAGGATGTCGAGAAAAGCGACGTAGCGGTTCTGGTAGCCGTTCATGGCGATGCAGTGGCCTGGGGCAGCGCGATCAGCTATCAGGCGCGCAACGGATCGCGTTGAGCATTGCGGGATGATAAGCGCGCTCCGGCAAAGCACGCAATCGGAACTAGTGTTTCATTATCGATGCGATCTCGTATCCGTTGGAAGAAAACGGCGCTTAGGCACCGCCCCCGCCCTTCGCGCCGGGCTCCTCGCTAAAGCGCCACACCGGGATGCCGAGCTTGCGGGCCTTGTCGGCGAGGTTGGCGGAGATGCCCGAGCCCGGGAATGCGATGAGGCCGGCCGGCAGCGCGTCGAGCAGTTGGTCGTTGCGCTTGAAGGGCGCGGCGTTGCGGTGCCTGGCCCAGTCGGGCTTGAAGACGATCTGCGCGACCTTGCGGCTGTCGGCCCAGCACGCGGCGATGCGCTCGGCGCCGCGCGGGCTGCCGCCGTGCAGCAGTACCATGTCGGGATGCTTGGCGCGGACCTTGTCGAGCGCGGCCCAGATGCGGTCGTAGTCGTTGTAGTCGGGACCGCCTGTGAAGGCGATGCGGGTGCCGGCCGGCATCAGCACTTCGCGCTCGGCGCGGCGCCGTGCGGCGAGGAAGTCGCGGCTGTCGATCATCGCGGCGGTGAGATTGCGGTGGTTGACGACGGAGCCGAGACGTGGGCGCCAGGCCGAGCCGGTCGCGACCTCGAAGAGCTCGGCGGCGTGCTCGCGGAAGAACTCGAAGGCGTTGCGCCGCTCGAGGAGGCCGAGGCCTTGGGCGAGCAAGCGCTCGAGCTCGACCGACTTGACCTCGGAGCCGTCCTGCTCCTCCTGGCTGCGGCGCTGCGCCTGCTCGTTGCCGTCGAGCTCGCGCTCGATGCGGTCGATCTTGCGGTGGAAGAGGTTGACGAGCGCCCAGAGCAGATCGGGCAGGTCGTCCTCGAGACGCGTGTCCGCGACCATGGTGCCGAACGCGTCGAACGCGGCGGCGAGCTGGGTTTGCGCCAGCTCGGGCTCGGGCAGCGGCCGCGGGTCGGGCTCCTCCCCACCGGGGCGGTAGCCGTAGAGCGCGAGCTCGTCGAGGAGATGGGCGGTCGGCGATGCGTCGTGATGCTCGCCGCCGGTGTCGGTGTCGAGGCCGGGGAACAGGGTGTCGAGGGTCATGGCGGGTGCCTTTCTGCCGGATGGCCGCGCCCATCGCGGCCTTCACGGGCGATCCCGGGCCGGAGGCGGAGACGGCCTGCACCCGCCGCCGCCCCGCGAGGCGGGGCGGTCAGGGCCGGAGCGCGAGCGGAGGATGGCAGCCGGGCGGCTATTTTGTCCTCGCGATGCAAAGCCGGGCGCAGCCCGGCGGCGGAAAATAGCCGCCCGGCGCCATTGCCGGCCGGCTCAGGGCGTGAGCCCGGCGCCTCCGGCAGATCGCCCGCTCGGGAAGGCCGCCGGCGCGGCGCCCTCCTGGCAGGAAAGGCGCCTCACCCGACTGACCGCTCCGTTCCCGGCCGACGCTGGCGACGGCGAGCGTCACGTCGCGCCGCCGAGATCCCGATCAAACTTGCGCAAAGCGAAACGGGGTCGATCAGCCGGGGCGAGCTGAGCGATGACGTGCCGGAGCAGCGCTGTGGCGCCCGACCGCCACAGATCGACGTTGAAGTCGGCAAGGGCCGGTACGAGGTCGAGGACCTCGATTCCCGAGGCTGCGCCGCGAGCGTGCAGCCGTTCCGCCGCGATGCGACCGGCCGCGTCGTTGTCGCGCGCGACGTAGAGGCGATGCAGCGTCGGCGCCAGGTCGAGGGCGGCGAGATGGTTGGCCGAGAGGCCGGCGACCATGGGCAAGGTCGGCAGCACCGACTTCAGCGCGAGCATGGTCTCGATGCCTTCGCCGGCGGCCAGTACGTCGTGGGCGACGCCGAAGCGCACGCCGTTGCCGAGCAGATGGCCAAGCGCCCGGCGCGGATCGGCGAGCGGCGCTTTGCTGCGATGGGTGGGATCGAGCCAGGTGCGATGGACGCCGGTGATGGAGCCGCGAAGGTCGGTAACGGCGGCCAGCAGCGCCGGCCAGATCTCTCGCGGCGCGCCCTCATGGGCGCGGTAATAGACCGACGGATGGTAACGCAGGCTGGGCCAAGCGAACGATGCCGTGATGCCGCGCGCACGGAGATAGGTCTCGGCAAGCGTGCCGATGACCGGACGGCCGGCGCGAAACAGGTGCCGCGCCGCTTCCGGCGATCCGGCCGGTGCGCGCGTTGGACGCGAGGCCGGAACCGGCTCGACACGCGGCAGCGACAGGAAGGCGCGTGCCTCGTCGAGGATGTCGCCAAGGTGGTCCAAGCCGCGATTGAGTGCGATCAGGTCGAGGAGATCGCCGTGCTCGCCAGTCGCGGCATCGGTCCATTTGCCGGCGGCGCCTGGGCCGACCTCGGGGCCGTGGAGGCGGACATAGAGGCTGCGTCCGGGGACATTCTGCACGTTGCCGACCGTCCAATAGCGACCCAGGCGACAACCGTTGGAAAGATAGTAACGGCACACGGCCTCGGCATCGCGCGCGAGGCGGCGCGCCAGTTCACCGGCGGGACCGGACATGGCCGCCTCCCGCTCAAACCGGTGGTCTTTCGGTGATGCGTGCGAGCGGATGGCGATCCAGCACTGTGGCGAGGATCGCGGGACCGTTCGCACCCACGGGCACGAAGAGGCGCAGCCGCCAGGAGATGATCTCGGAGATGAGGCCCATCGCCTTGAGGCGATCGACCATGCCGTCGGTGAAGCCGGTGAGCTCGACTCGGAACTCGCCCATGACCTTCACGCGGCGAAGCTGCAGCCCGTCGGCGAGCTCGAGGATTGTCCTACCGTCGAGCACGGCGGTCCAGGCATCGGCAGGCGAGAGAGTCGGCGTGTCCGTCTCGACCGCTTGAGCAACCCAGGCCGGCGAAACGAAACGACCGATGACGCGCGCGCCGTCGTCGGTCTGGAGCCGATAGACCCGGCAGCCCTCATCGGGCAGCCGCCGCCAGATCGGCAGCAAGAGGCCGGTGACGACGTGGAACGTGCTGGTCGAGAACTCGGGGACGCTTGCGACCTCTTCCTGCCAGGCGGCGGCGAAGGGGTCGCGGCCGGCTTCGCGCCAATGCGTCTGCGGCATGGTGGCGACCGAAATCGCCGAGCGCTCCATCGGCCGCAACAGGCGAACCCGTCGTTCGACCTCGCCGTCGTCGAGCATGAGGCTTGGCGCGGGCACCTGCACCGCGGCGCGGCTAGACTGTGAATTCACGAGCAGCTTGGCGTGCAGATCGCTCGCCCGTTCCAGCGCCTCGTCGAGCGTGAGGGGCTTGTTGCGGTCGCGGCGCGCGATCGTGAACACCTGAGTCTCGGCGCCGGTCTGCGGATGCGTATAGACGGTGCGGCGTTCGACGATCGACAGGCTCTCGGCGGTCAGCGTCTCGACGCCGAGATCGTAGGTGCCCGACGAGACGGCGGCTTCGATCTTCGCGGTCAGCAGCCCCTCGAACACGGTGAAGAGCGTGTTCTGCAAGTCGATGGTGAGTGCGAGCAGACGATTGAGGAAGGTCGTGATGGGCGGCAGCTCCTCGCGCAGGCTGCCGTCAATGTCGGTGAGCGTCAGACCGGTCGCGTCCTGGAAGGCTTGCAACGAGCAGCCCTGGACCTTGCCGCTATAAAGCAGCACGTAAAATTGTCGCAATGCGGCGCGGCCGTAGACGGACTCGAGATTGTCGTCGGCGCGGAACAGGCCCTGCCCTCCTGTCTGGCGCTGGCCGCGGGTGATCGCCCCGAGCGTGTCGAGACGGCGAGCAATGGTGGAGAGGAAGCGCTTCTCCGCCTTGACGTTGGTCGCCACCGGCCGGAACAGCGGCGCCTGCGCCTGGTTGGTGCGGTTCGAGCGGCCGAGGCCCTGGATGGCGGCATCGGCTTTCCAGCCGGCCTCGAGCAGGTAATGGACGCGGAGCCGGCGGTTCCTTGCGCCGAGATCGGCATGGTATGACCGGCCCGTGCCGCCGGCGTCGGAGAAAACGAGGATCCGCTTCTCGTCGTCCATGAACGCCTGCGCCTCGGCGAGATTGGCCGAGCCGGCGCGATTCTCGACGCAGAGACGGTCGGCCTTGCGGACGATCCGTCGCGAGCGGCCGGTGACCTCCGCGACCTGGTCGGTGCCGAAACGCTGGACGATCTGATCGAGCGCGCCCTGGACCGGCGCCAGCGCAGCGAGGCGCTCGATCATGCGATCCCGGCGCTCGACGGCCTCGCGGCACTGGACGGGCTGGCCGTCGCGAAACACCGGCCGGGATGACATATTGCCCTCGCCGTCGGTGAAGGGTTCGTAGAGCTGCGTCGGGAAGGAATGGGCGAGGTAGTCGAGCACGTATTCGCGCGGCGTAATGTCGACGGAAACGTCGCCCCACTCCTCGGTCGGGATGTCGGCCAGACGGCGTTCCATCAACGCCTCGCCGGTGGAGACGATCTGCACGATGGCGGCGTGCCCGGCGGCAAGATCGCGCTCGACCGAGGCGATCAGGGTCGGCGTCTTCATCGCCGTGATCAGATGGTTGAAGAACCGCTGCTTCGCGGATTCGAACGCCGACCGGGCGGCGGATTTGGCCTGCGGATTGAGCGTGCCGGTCTCGCCGGTGACATTCGCGGCCTGCATCGCCGCTTCGAGATTGTTATGGATGATCTGGAAGGCGCCGGCATACGCGTCGTAGATGCGGGTCTGCTCCGGCGTAAGCGTGTGCTCGACCAGCTCGTATTCGACGCCTTCGTAGGAGAGCGACCGCGAGGCATAGAGCCCGAGCGCCTTCAGGTCGCGTGCCAGCACCTCCATGGCGGCGACGCCGCCGGCCTCGATCGCCTGGACGAACTCGGCGCGGGTCGCGAACGGGAAATCCGCGCCGCCCCAAAGCCCGAGCCGCTGCGCGTAGGCGAGGTTATGGACGGTGGTGGCGCCGGTCGCGGAGACATAGAGCACGCGGGCGTTTGCTAGCGCGTGCTGGAGGCGCAGCCCGGCGCGGCCCTGCTGCGATGGTCCCTTGTCGCCGCGTTCGGACTTCTCGCCGGCAGCGTTGGCCATCGCGTGAGATTCGTCGAAGACGATCACGCCGTCGAAATCGCGACCTAGCCAGTCGATGATCTGCTGAACGCGCGAGGCTTTCGTCTCTCGCGCCTCCGACCGCAGGGTGGCGTAGGTGGTGAAGAGGATGCCCTGGGCGAGCCGGATCGGCGTGCCCTGCTTGAAACGGGCCAGCGGCGTGATGAGGAGCCGTTCCTGGCCGAGCGCCGACCAGTCACGCTGGGCGTCCTCGATCAGCTTGTCGGACTTCGAAATCCAGAAAGCGCGGCGGCGGCCCTGAAGCCAATTGTCGAGGATGATGCCGGCAACCTGGCGGCCCTTTCCGGCTCCGGTGCCGTCGCCCAGAAACCAACCGCGCCGGAAGCGCACGGCGTTCTCGGCGTCGTCGGGCGCGGCCGAGACGACATCGAAGGTCTCGTCCACTGTCCAAGAGCCGGCGAGATGGCCCGCATGAGCCTCGCCGGCATAGATGACGCTCTCGAGCTGCGCGTCGCTGAGCAAGCCGTCGCCGACGACGGCGGCCAGTAGATGCGGACGGTAGCTCGGCTTCGGCGGTGCCACCGACGCCATCGCCGCCGACTGAACCAACCGTGTCGGATGCGCCTGCGCGCCGGGGATGCGGATCGACTGGAGGGAATAGCCCTCATAGAGCGTGTCCGTGATGTAGCCGCCTTCGGCTTTCACCCATTCGCACGGCTCGTAAGCAAGCTCGACGGCTTCGATCGGGACCGGAGCGGCGGCCGGCCGGAACCGCTGAATCGCGGGTCGCGCCGGAAGTGCGCGTAGTGCTGCACTCAGCGGAAGCACCGTGCTCGTCGTCGCGACGCTCGCGCGCGGCGGGACCAGCCGCGTGACCCAGTCGAGCAAAACAGCCGGATCTGTGGCGATCCCTGGCGAGGACGGAAAGATGGTGGGATCGGCTGCGGGCACACGGTCGATGACGGTGAGCCTGGTGTCGATGGTGGTGCCATGGCGTGCATAGACGCTGCCATCGATGGCGGCCGAGAACACGACGTGTCCACGCTCCTGGAGCCGTACGAAGGCGCCGCGCCAGGCGGGATTGTCGGAAGACAGGCCGGCGCCGGTGATGGCAACCAGGCGCCCGCCCTCGGTCAAACGCGCGAGAGCCGATAAGATGTGGCGCAAGGCAGCGTCAGCAACGCGGCCGTCAACGTGTGCGGCGGCCGAGAAGGGCGGGTTCATCAACACGACCGTCGGGCGGACGCCGAGGTCGAGATGATCGTGGATATGCGCCGCGTCGTGGCGCGTAACGGGAGTATTCGGAAACAGGTCGTCGAGAAGATCGGCGCGGGTGTCGCCGCGCTCATTGAGAGCGAGCCTCGCTCCGGCAAGCTCGGCGAAGATTGCGAGCAGGCCCGTGCCAGCCGATGGCTCCAGCACCAGATCGGCCGGCGTGATCGCGGCTGCCGTGCTGGCCGCAAAGCCGAGGGCGCTCGGCGTGGAAAATTGCTGAAGAGCTTGGGACTCCTCGGAGCGTCGGGTCTGCGATGGGAGCAGCGCCGCGAGCTTGCCGAGCATGGCGAGGAAGGCTGCAGGGGATCCCGCGCGGGCGCGCATGGCGGGGCCGAATTGGCGCAGGAAGAGGACCTGCGCGGCCTCGCAAGCATCGTAGGCAAGCTTCCAATCCCAGGCGCCTTCCGCGTCGGAACCGCCGAACGCGGTCTCCATCGCCGCGCGCAAGGTATGGGCATCGAGCGCGCGGCCCCGGCCAAGCGCTTGCGCCAATGAAGTGCCGGCGTGGAAAAGTTCCGACTGGGTATCGGGCCGGGATTGTTCGGGGAACAACGGGAGGGTGGCCGCGGCTTGCGCCGCAGCGGGAACGACGAGCTTCATGGGGAGGTCTCCGGGAGCGTGTTGGCAGTGGACCCGGCCGGGGGCTCTCTTCACCCGCCGGGTCTCACCTCACTCCCGGCCGCCCTCTCACTCTCGATGGCAGCAAATAAAAAGGGGCTCGCTGCGGCGAGCCCCGGAAGCAAAGTCTATGACGATTGGTCTATTGCGCGGGCGCTTCGACAGCGAAGGACGCTACCATCAGGTGGGAACGTCGATGCGGTCGGTATCGAAAGCGACGTCTTCCGCGACCGCTGCACGGGTGCCGCAAGAAAGCCTGTCGACATAGGCGATCACCCCTTGCCGCCGCTCGTCGGTGTCGATGGCCTCGGGGCATGCGCGCGAGTCCATTGCGGTGGCGGCGACGATCTTGGCCTTCTCGATCGCCTCTACGTCAGTGGCAGCTTCGATGGTCACGCTGTCATAAGCACGGAGCCAGAAGCTTACTTTTACGAGATACTCGCTCATCGGTGATCTCCTCACACGGCGCTGCGAATCTGGGCAGCGGGTGTCCTCATGGCGCATCCTCCTCTGTCGCGGCCGTTGCCTCGTCATCGAGGCGGGTGAGCATTATGCCTTCGTCGGCGGCGCAGCCTTCGGCGACGTCGATCGCCCAGCGGCGCGCTTCGTAGAGCTCGTCGCCATAGGATTCCCATTTATCGCCGACGCGAGCGCACCCATCCGCGATCAGCCGCGGGAGGTCTGGGTGGTCGGCGAAGGTCTCGCGCGCTTGCCCGAGCGTGTCCTCGACGGTGAGCACGAGGAGCGGATGCCATCCTGCCGAAGCGCGGCAGTCGAGCATGATGCGCTGTGCGTCGTCGGCCGAAAGACGCTCCATGAAGTACCGCCATGAGCGCGCGAGCCGTGCCAGACATACTTGCGCGCGATAACGGCAAAGGTCGATGCGTGATGCGACTTGCCGCGAGCGGTATTGAGCGACGTTAGACATGGCACGCCTCCCGGATGCGGCGTGCGAGTTCGTCGGGCTGGAGGAGAAGGTCGAGGGAGGCGAAGTTGTTGCGGCCGCCGACATAATCCCGCCGTCCCTCGCAGGTCCGGAAGAGGACGCCGCTGTCGTGACCGGTCGCCGGCTGGCAGGCCTGCACGTAGAGGCGATCGGCGTGCAGCGTGACTTCGCCCGAGACGGCCATGCCGCCTTGATTGGAGCGCAGATCGTAGGCGCCCGGAGCGAGGCCGAGCACCGTCGCGAGCTGCCTGAGTTGGCGCCGGGCGCGGCTGTGGAAGAAGCGCTTGGCGTCGGGATCGTAAGACACGCGCTTCTTGAAATCGAAGCTGGGGCTGGCGGATATCCGAGACATGGTGGTCTCCACAGGATGGCATGAAAGGATGCGGGGCAGCCGAAGCCGCCCCGCGACGTTCGACGTCATTGGGCGGCGATGCCGTCGGTCTCGCGCGAAGCGGCGACGTCGGCTTCACCGGCGAGGAAAGCCGGCAGGCTCTCGGCGCCATCGCCAGCTGCGGCCTGCGGTGCCGCAATCTCCGCCGTCGGCGTGCGTAGCGGCTCGGGAAGCCAGCCGGTGTCCGCGAGCAGCCGCTCGGCCTCCTGTGCCATGTCCGGCTTCTTGAGGTGGTCGATGAGCTGCGCCGATGCGTCGCCTTTCGCCTCGCGGACCGCCTCGATGATGCGTGCCTTGGTGACCCGGCCGAGATAATTGTCGACGGTCGGAGTCCAGCCCACCGCCGCCATGTCGAGACCGACCGTGCGGGCGACGCGATCGGCATGGGCGATGCGGTGCGGATTGCGGTTCCATTGCTCATGGACGGCGTTGACGGTGAGAGACGCGCAATGGGCGAAGAGCGCTGCCTGGCTGTCCCGGTCGAAGGTGACGAGGACGTCCCACAGATCGTCGGGCTCTTGCGGTAGCTGGCGGGCCCAGTTCTGGTGCCGGCCGTCGACCGCCTTCGCGGACGCGGTGTCGTTGAGCCCGGGCGCCTGATGGGAGAAGGTGGCGCTCTTGGCGTCGATCTCCAGACAGGTATCGACGGAGTACCGGTAGAACGCTTTGAGGCAGAGCGCATGCAACACCGCGACGAACGCCGTGTCGGGATCGTTGGCCAAGGCGTCGCGCAACGCGAGCGTCCGATGGGCAGTGAGCTCGGTAAGGAGACGATCGGGGAGCGGCTTAATGCCGTCGTCTTCCTCCGGCGCTTCGGCGTCGGGGGACGATGCGCTGCCGCCGACGGTGATCACGGTGCGCCGCGTGGCGCCGTTGGGCTCGGAGCCCTCGGGTACTTCGCCGTCGGGGTCACGCTCGACTTCGACCGGAGCCTCGTCTTCGGACCGGACATAGCCGCGCTCGACGCACAACCCACCATCGGGATCGACGCAGATGAAGACGCCGGCGCGGGCGAGCTCGGCGGGATCGTAGATGACAGGACGAGCGTCGAAGGCCTCGAGCGCCGTTTCGATTTCGCCGAGCCGCTGATCGACCTCGTCGGGGAGCTCCTCGGCCTGGGCGTATTCCGCCTCCAGCCTGTCATACTCGGCGCGCAGCGCGTCGTGGCTGGCCTGTTCCTGTTCGGTGAGGGCGACCGTCTCTCCAGCAAGGTGACGCAATCGGGTCGTGTGGCCGTAGGGGAACTCGACGGCAACGTCGATCCACTTCCAGCCTTCGGCACGGATCGTCTCGGCCTCGGCGGTGAGCTTCGCGACGACGAGCCGGTCGAGCAGCGCTGCATCCTGCAACCAGCCGCCATTGTCCTGTTCGAAGAGATCGCGCATGACGAGGCCGCCGGCCGCCTCATAGGCGGCGATGCCGACGAATTGCGCACGCTTGTCCACGGCACGGACAGCGCCTTCGGTGAGCTGGCGGCGGATGTAATAGGGCTCCCTGTTATGGGAGTGCGCAAGCGCCTCCCAAACCTGCTCCTGGCGCGCATGGTCGTTGGTGACCGTGAAGGCCATGAGCTGCTCAAGCGTCATCTCGTCCTCGGCGTAGAGATCGAGAAGCTTGGGCGAGACGGCGGCCAGCTTGAGGCGCTGCTTCACCACGGCGGGAGCGACGAAGAAGCGGGCCGCGATCTCCTCCTCCCCGAGGCCCGTGTCGCGCAGGGCCTGGAAGGCGCGGAACTGATCGAGCGGATGGAGGGCGACGCGCTGGACGTTCTCGGCCAGCGAGTCCTCCTCGGGGATACCGCCGTCGCGCACGACGCAAGGGACGGGCTGGGTCTTGGCCATTCGCTTCTGCTTGACCAGCAGCTCGAGCGCGCGATAGCGCCGCCCGCCGGCCGGGACCTCGTACGTGCCGGTCTCATTGCCGTCGGCGTCGCGCACCGGTCGGACGCTGAGGCCTTGCAGCAAGGTGCGGCGGGCGATGTCCTCCGCCAGCTCCTCGATCGAGACGCCCGCCTTGACGCGGCGGACGTTGGCCTGGGACAGGACCAGCTTGTTGAAGGGAATGTCCTGAGACGGACTCAGGACGATCTTGTGATTGGCATTAGCCATGCGGGGTCTCCGAGACGGGCCGGCCGGAGCCTTTCTCTCGACCTCCATACCCGTCGCAAAAACCCCTCCGGCCTCTTCTCCGGCGGCCGGTTACCGGACCGGGTCCAGGTTCCAAACCTCCACGCCAGCGGCACGGTATGAAGCCGCGACGACGGCGAGCGGCGCATAGGAGAAAGCGTGGTAGGGCGGAGACGACGGCGGCTCGCCGACGGCGATCATCGGCCCCTTGATCGCGAGCCGGGCGACCGCGGAGAAGTCGACCATCCGGCTGTCGATGACCGGCAGGCCGGCAGTGATGCAGGCGGCCTTCAGCGGCTCGCAGTCGTAGCCGGTGAGATGCGCGCCTCGCCCGAAATAGAGACTGAAGCCGCCGCGTCCGATCGCAAGGTGGCCGCCCTCGGTGGCGAGTGCCTGGGCGATATAGATGCCATACTCGGCCGTTCTCGTGACGTGACTGTCGTCCATCGTCCGTGCTCCGCGACGGGGACCGGAATCGGCTCCGGCCTTAGACCCGTCAGGGTGATAGGGCCGCCCCCGGCGCGAGGGCGGCCACGATCCAGGGACAATGGTGAAAACGATGGGAGCAGCTTCGTTGGCGTGGCGTGCGCCAACGGCAGAGCGGCGTTACGCAACCTCGCCGACGGCATCGGTCGTCTGCGGTTCGGAGGCGGCCGTTCCCGGCAGGAAGGCGAGCAGGTAGTCGGCGGCCTTCGAGGCGGCGCTGGCGGCGCGGATGATGGCGTGGTTGTCCTCCCGCAGGATGTCGAGCCAGGCGCCGAGATAGTCGGCATGACGGACCGTCGGGACGATGCCGAGAGAAGCGCAAACGAAGGCGCTCGCCATCTCGGCAACGAGTTCTTCCTTGCCGTAGGATTTGGAGGCGAAGTTGCCGGAGAGATCGCGCGCCAGCCGCGACGAATGACCGGTCCAATGACCGTTATGCCGATATCGGCATAACGGCCATAATGCCGTGACCGGGATTATGCCGCATGGTCTCTACTGGGGGCTTGTTTGCCGGGCTTCGGCCATGCGGCAGTTCGGCATAATCAGAGCCCTTCGAGGAATGCGAGAAGCTGGTCGTCGGGACGGAACCGGCCCGCCGGCGTTGCCGGAGCGGCGACGCGAGCGAGGGCCTTTTCCTTCAACCGCATGTCGGCGTGGATGTAGATTTGGGTGGTCGCGACCGACTCATGTCCAAGCCAGAGAGCGATCACCGCTTGATCGACGCCATGATGGAGCAGGTCCATCGCGGTGCTGTGACGCAAGGTGTGCGGCGTTATCCGCTTGGTGCCGATGCTCGGGCACGCACGCGATGCCGTGAGGCAGTGCTTGCGGACCAGATGTTCGAGCGCATCGCGGCTCAGACGCTCGCCCCGGATGGACGGAAACAGCGGCCGGTTGTCGTCGGAGCGGTCACCGATCCACGCCGCGAGCAGCTTTGCCGTATCGCGGCGCAACGGCGTGCAGCGTTCCTTCCGGCCTTTGCCCGTGCAGCGGATATGCGCGCCGCTGCCAAGCGCCACGTCGCCACACTTGAGGTTCACAAGCTCGGATGCCCTCAGGCCCGTCTGGATCGCGATGAGGAGCAGTGCATGATCGCGCCGTCCCGCCCATGTCGCGCGATCCGGCGCCGCCAGCAACGCCGCGATCTCGTCGGCGTCGAGGAACGTCACCGCGCGCTTCACATAACGCTTGTTGGGCATTGCGAGGATACGCTGGCAGTGGAGCAGCCAGGTGGGATCGGTTATCGCGACGTAGCGGAAGAACGACCGGATCGCTGCGAGCCGCGTGTTGCGGCTACGGGCCGTGTTCCCGCGCGCCGTCTCTCCATGGATGAGGAAGTCGGCGACCAGATCGGCATCAATGTCCTCGACCGTAAGCTTGACCGGCGGTTTGCCGTGCCGGACGCTCGCGAACCGCAGCAGCTGACGGAAGGTGTCGCGATAGCCTGCGACCGTGTGGTGGCTGGCCTCCATCTGGATGCACAGCCGGTCCGTGAAGAAGCGCTGGATCAGCGCGGACAAGGTGACGGCGCTCATTGGGCCGCCTCCCCGCCGTTTGTGGTCGCGCGCGCCATCGCCAGATCGAGCAGCTCGGGCACCGCTTCCAGATACCAG
>Ga0335073_10002974_pt1 | contig 23428 bp, 21 predicted proteins | sample Lox_Sample_22_FD_207093 | JGI IMG/M metagenome (GOLD analysis project Ga0335073, IMG submission 207093) | Soil microbial communities from Loxahatchee National Wildlife Refuge, Florida, United States - Lox_Sample_2.2 | ecosystem: Environmental > Terrestrial > Soil > Wetlands | place: USA... | reverse complement strand
GCCGGCAGGGTTGCGGGCAGCCCGACGCGGGAGTTGAAGGGCAAGCTCAAGAAACATGTCGGCGCCGTGCAGTCCGACTGGGGCGATGCCAAGGAACGCAGCAAAGAACAAGCCAAGAATCAAGCCGAGAATCAAGCCAAGAATCAAGCCAAGAATGAGGCCAAAGACGAGCAGCCCTGAGCGGCTGCCTTGAAGGCCGTGAGGTTCCTCCGCGCCGTCGCCGGCCACTGCCCAGCTCCAGCAGGGTGAACGCAGGGCCGGCGAGGGCGTGGCGGTCCACCAAGGCCGGGCGCCGCACTGGCCGCGAGCACACCGTCACCATTAGACTCGCATGCTTTAGGGCCAGGCGATGAGCCTCTCGAGCGCGCGCGCAGGGCGACCCGCGCCGTCCGGCTCGCGCCGTGAGAGGACGGCGAATGCTGAATCGGCTGCGCTCGAGCGCTTATGCCTTGCTCGTGTCGGTACCGTGTCTGGCGCTGGGCTCAGCCCCTGATTCCGGCGGCCTCGTAGGCTACAGCAGCTCGGGCTCGAGCCAGGAGCAGGACTGGGAGCAGAGATACCGGGCGGCGGTCTCGCGCGACAATATTCGCGAGAACATGCGGCGCCTCTCCGCGCATCCTCACCACGTCGGCTCCGCTTACGACAGGGACAACGCGGAGTGGATCCTGGCCCGCTTCAAGGAGTGGGGCTTCGATGCGCGCATCGAGACCTTCAACGTGCTGTTCCCGACGCCCAAAGTGCGCATCGTCGAGCTGGTGCAGCCGACCCGCTTTCGAGCATCGCTCGAAGAGCCGCCCGTCGCCGGCGATCCCACCTCGAGCCAGACCGCGGAGCAGCTGCCCACTTACAACGCGTATTCGATCGACGGCGATGTGACCGCGCCGCTCGTCTACGTGAACTACGGCAATCGCGATGATTACGAGGAGCTCGACCGACTCGGCATTTCCGTGAAGGGCGCCATCGTGATCGCGCGCTATGGCGGTGGCTGGCGCGGCGTCAAGCCGAAAGTCGCCGCCGAGCATGGCGCCGTCGGTTGCATCATCTACTCCGACCCGCAGGGGGACGGCTACTTCCAGGGCGACTCCTACCCGGCGGGCGGCTGGCGTCCTAAGGAGGGGGTGCAAAGGGGCAGCGTCATGGATACCGAATATCCGGGCGATCCACTGACGCCGGGCGTCGGGGCGACCGCGGGCGCCAAGCGTCTCGCGATCAAGGATGCGCCCACCATCACCAAGATCCCGGTGTTGCCCATATCGTATTCCGACGCGCTGCCGCTGCTTGCGGCGCTTGCCGGGCCGGTGGCGCCGGTCAAGTGGCGCGGGGCCCTCGCGATCACCTACCACGTGGGGCCGGGGCCCGCGCGGGTGCATCTCAAGGTGAGCTCGAACTGGGATCTCAAGCCGGTCTACGACGTGATCGCGACGCTGCACGGCACGAGCGAGGCGGGCGAGTGGGTGATTCGCGGCAATCATCACGACGCCTGGGTCAACGGCGCCGATGATCCGAGCGCGGGCCAGGCCGCCATGCTCGAGGAAGCGCGCGCCATGGGCGAGTTGCATGCCAAGGGCTGGCAACCGGCACGCACCATCATGTTCTGCGCGTGGGACGGCGAAGAGCCCGGCCTTCTGGGCTCCGTCGAATGGGTCGAGACGCACCTCGAGGAACTCCAGAAGCACGCGGTGGCCTACATCAATTCGGACACCAATGAGCGCGGCTTCCTGCTGCCCGGTGGTACTCAGGATCTGGAGCGCTTCATCTCGGGCGTCGCACGCGCCGTCGAGGATCCGGAGACGCACATGTCGGTCTACCAGCGCTCGCACCTCTACGGTATCGCGGGCGCCAAGAATCCCGAGGAGCGCAACGAGGCGCGCAAGCGGACCGATCTCGAGGTGACCGCGCTCGGCGACGGCTCGGACTTCACGGCGTTTCAGGATTACGCCGGCATATCCACGCTCAGCGTCGAGTTCGGCCACGAGGACGACGGCACGCAGTATCACTCGATCTACGACGATTTCCACTGGTACACGCATTTCGTCGATACCGACTTCGCCTATGGCGGCGCGCTCGCGCAGACGGCGGGCACAGCGATCATGCGGCTCGCCGACGCCGATCTGATTCCGGTCGACTACCGGCCGCAGGCAGAGGCGATCGCGAAGTACGAGAGCCAGCTCGAGAAGCTCGTGAGGGACAAACAGGATGAGTTCAAGGAGCGCAACCTCGAGCTCGAGGAGGGTGTGTTCAAGGCGATGCGCGACCCGCACCGGCCGCTGTTGCCTCCGCCCGCGGAAGTGGTGCCGCCGTTCATCAATTTTGCGCCGCTGCAAAACGCGCTGATCGAGTTGAAAGGCAGCGCCGATCGTTATGCGTCAGCGCTCGCGCGCTACCAGAGCAAGGGCTCGCCCACGCTGCCGCGCGACTCGCTGGCGCGCATCAACGCGGACCTGCTGCGCGTGTCGCGCCTGTACCTCAACCAGAAGGGCCTGCCCGAGCGGCCCTGGTTCAAGAACCAGGTGTATGCGCCGGGTGCTTACACGGGCTATGGCGCCAAGCCGATCGCGGCGGTGCGTGAGTTCCTCGACGAGAAGCGTTGGACCGAGGCGGAAGCGCAGGTCCCGCAGGTGGCGGCGGTGCTGCAGGCGGCGGCGGCCGGCATCGATCGGGCCGCGACGGATTTTGAGACCGAGTTAACACGACTGCCGTGAAAAGCGGCTCGCGCCGGCATGCAGGCGCCGCGCGGACGCGGGGATCGGCGCGGAAATGCGCGTTGCGACGGCCACCAGGCAGATTCGCGCCCGGCAACTGTGAACTCGGCTTCAGATTTGGCACTTCCTCGCCGATATGCTGTGTTGAATGAGTACCGACGCCGCCAAGCCCGCCGCCGAGCGGATTCTGCTGATCGACGATAACGTGTCGATCCACGGCGATTTCCGCAAGGTGCTGGGAATCGAGGGTGAGGATCCCGGGCAGGCGGCGCTCGCGGTCCTGGAAGCGGATCTGTTCGGGGAGACGCGCGCCACGGGCTCGCGACCGAATTTTCAGATCGATTCGGCGTACCAGGGACAGGAGGGCGTGGAGATGGCGCGCGTCGCGCTGGCCGAGGGCCGGCCCTACGCGATGGCCTTCGTCGACATGCGCATGCCGCCGGGCTGGGATGGGCTCAAGACCATCGAACACCTCTGGCAGGTCGATCCCGACGTCCAGGTCGTCATTTGCTCCGCTCACACCGATTACGACTGGTCCGAGGTGGTCGCGCGGCTCAAGCACTCGGACAAGCTCTTGGTCCTGCGCAAGCCCGCCGAGCCGATCGAGGTCCTGCAGTGCGCGACCGCGCTGACACGCAAGTGGCAGAACGAGCGGCTGGTGCGCGAGCAGATGGAGCGCCTCGAGCAGGTCATCCACGTGCGCACGCGCGGACTCGAGGCGGCCAATCGTCAGCTGCGCCACCTCGCGACCCACGATGCGCTCACCGGTCTTCCGAACCGGGTGCTGCTCGACGATCGCCTGTCGCAGGCGCTCGCGCACGCCGAGCGCGACGGGCGCTCCTTTGCGCTCATGGTCTGCGACCTCGACCGCTTCAAGACCGTCAACGATTCGCTGGGTCATGGCGCGGGCGATGAGCTGCTGCAGGAAGTCGCCCGGCGGCTGACCGGCCTGGTGCGCTCGATCGACACCGTGGCGCGCCTGGGCGGCGATGAATTCGTGCTGCTCATCACCTCGATTCATCACCCCGACGATGCCCGCAAGCTGGCGAATCGCGCCATCGAGGCGCTGCAAGTGCCGGTGCGCATCGCGGGAATCGACGTGCACACCTCGCCGAGCATCGGCATCGCCTTCTACCCGCACGACGGCAACACCATCGAGGCGCTCACCGCGCATGCCGACGCGGCGATGTATTGCGCCAAGCAGCGTGGCCGCGGCACCGTGCAGTGCTTCGAGGGCGGCATGGGCGTCGGTCTCGAGGATCGGGTGCAGCTCGAGAGCGATCTGCACAATGCCATCGCGCTCAAGCAGTTCGAGCTCTACTATCAGCCCAAGGTGCAGACCAACTCCGGCGTCGTGCGCAGCGCCGAGGCGCTCATTCGCTGGGTCCATCCGGAGCGCGGCCTGATTCCTCCCGACGGCTTCATACCGGTGGCGGAGGAATGCGGCCTGATCGGCGCCATCGGCGAGTGGGTGGTGCACGAGGCGTGCCGCCAGGCGCGCGTCTGGCAGGATCAGGGTCTCGCCCCGATGCGCGTTTCTGTCAATCTGTCGCCCTCGCAGTTCCGCGGCAGCGGTCTGATCCACTCCATCCGCCGGGCGCTCGATGAGGTCGGCCTCGATCCGCGCTACCTCGAGGTCGAGCTCACCGAGAGCGCGGTGATGAGCGATCCCGAGGAGTCGATCGCGATCCTCGAGCAGCTCTCCGCGATGGGCGTACTGGTCTCGGTCGATGATTTCGGCACCGGATACTCCAGTATGAGCTACCTGCGGCGCCTGCCGATCGACAAGCTCAAGATCGATCGCGTGTTCATCAACGAGATCGCAAGTCGCCCGGAAGACGCCTCGATCGTGCGCGCCATCGTCTCGCTCGCCCACAGCTTGCGGCTCAAGGTCGTGGCCGAGGGTGTGGAGACACCGGCGCAGCTGGACTTCTTGAAGGCCGTGGGCTGCGACGAATACCAGGGGTACCATTTCAGCAAACCCTTGCCGGCCATCGAGTTCGAGCGGGTGGTGCGCGAGAAGTGCGCGCTCGCGAAGCCGCTGAGTCAGGACGACGCGATGCGCACCCACAGCAAGCTCGCGGCCTATCGCCGCGGCTGAGCGCATCTGCGCTCATCTCGCCGTTCCTCCTGTTAGCGCCGCGCCTCGCGACAGGTTACGCTAGCAGCGCATTCCGCATACTCGAATCGACGAGGGTCCGCCATGCCGAGAGCAACCGCCACCGTGCAGGTCAAGAACGACCGCATGATCGTCACCGAATGGCGCTTCCAGCCGGGCGAGGACACGGGCTATCACGTACATGCCCACGACTACGTGGTCGTGCCCTTGACCAGCGGTCTTCTGCGGCTGGAGGAGCCGACCGGCACGCGCGATGCGCGGCTCGAGGCGGGCGTCTCCTACGCGCGCAGCGCGGGTGTTGCCCACAACGTGATCAATCCGAACCCGCACGAGTTCCGCTTCATCGAAGTCGAGATCATCTAGCCCGCCAGGTCGAGGCAAAGGCGCGGGGCGCCGCGCCTCGCCGCGGCTCAGGGGTACTTGTTCTGCACCACGTCTCGAACCAGGTGGGTGTCGTACACCAGCACCACGGAGGCGATGCGTCCGGTATCCAGGTCGAAGTTGAATACGTCGGCGCAGTCGAACGACACTCTCGATCCGTCCTTGAGCTGCCAGTCGTACAGATAGTAGGCGACGGCGCGCATGTGCCCTTCGGCACTCACCAGCACGTCGTAAACCGTGAGCACGCTGCGTTCCGAGGCCTGCTTGACCTTCACGACGTAGTCGCGAATCGGGATCTTGCCGAGGAACGGGGATTGGACCCAGGCATCGGTTGTGAAGAGCGCGGTGGCTCTCTCGATGTCGCCGGCCTCGAGGGCCTTCAGGTACTTGCGGACGGCATGTTGCATGTGCCTCTCCTCGCGACTGAAAAAGGACGATCCACTCGCCGCTATCATAGTCGCAGGGCCCGCGCTCGCAAGGTCCCTCGAGGCAGGGGGGCGGCAGATGCCCGTCCCGCCGCGACATGAGCTCGAGGATCAGACCTGATCGGCGAGCGCCAGCGAGACCGTTCGCTCGCCCTGCTTTCCTTTGATGCGCAGCGAGAACCGGGTTCCGACCGCTTGCTTGAATTCATCGCGCAGCTCATAGAGCGGGATGTCCTTGGCGCTCCTGCCGTTGACGCTCAGGATCTCCTCTCCCACGAGTAGCCCGCTGGTGGCGGCCGCGCTGCCGGGCACGATATCGCCCACCGAGATGGCCCCATCCGAGGCGCGAGCGATCCACAAGCCGCTGCGGTCGAACACTTCGCGCTGGGCCGCGAGCGCGTTCGGCTCGAGCCAGAGCCGCTGATGCGCGTAATCGAGGGTCATCGTGAAGCGCTTGAGGATGTCGCCGCCGATGTTGCCGGCGGTGCGGGCCGCCTCGGCGGCACCGCCCTTGTCCGTGACGATCTCGGTCACCGGCGCATCGATGCGCACGCCGGCGATGGCGAGCTCTCGGGCGCGCGCGAGCAGCGCTTTCGACGGGCCGCCGACCCCGTAGCCGACCGTCGCGTCGCGAGTGGCATGATACCGATCGATGAGGTCGTGCGACGCCGCGAAGGGTGCCATCACGGTGAGGGCGCCGCGTGCGCCGGTGTCGATCTCGAACTCACCCGGGAAGCCGTCCAAGGTGCCTGCGACCATCGGGATGTGCGCGGCGAACTTGAAAGGAATGGCCGTGAGGCCGGGCGGCGGATGAAAGGCCTCTTGCTGGGTGAAGGTCAGGGTGCGCGCCGCGTAGTCGATGGTGAGCACGGCCCGCTTGACGAACTCGTAACCCAGAAGCCCCGCCGAGGGCGCGCCCTCGATTGCGATCAGCCCCGAGAGATCCGTGGTAGCGAACACCTGATCGGGGAGCGTGAGACCGCCGAGCGATACGCTCTTCACCTTGGCAAAGCCGAAGGCCGCGATCTTGTCGCCGAAGCCGCCGCCGGGCAGCGCGCCCTCGATCGCGATGCCGAGCCGCCGGGCGGCGCCTGCTTCCAGGATGTCGGTCGCTCCGGTGTCGAACACGAAGGCTTCGGGAGCCTTGCCGTCGATCGATGCGTCGACGTAGATGTGATTGTTGAGCAAGCGGAACGGGATGCTGACCGAGTGCTCGCCGGCGGGCCACTGCGCGGTGTTGGGCGGCGGCGGCGGCGGGGCGTAGCGGGCAGCGAGCTCGGGGCCCGTGAGTTCGATCGCGGTGACGGTCGTCACCGCGTCGTACTTCGGATCGTTGCCGACGCGGTCGATGGTTTGCCGCGGGGCCATGAGGCCCTGCACGCGCGAGAAGCTCGACAGGATGTAAGTGTGGGGCTGTGAGCCGGTGAGCTGCACTTCGCGCGCCACGTAGTGGGTCGTGGGATCGAACCAAACCTCGAAGGGCTCGGCGCCCTGGGGCGTGATCTTCACCGCCGGATAGGCGACACCGTCCGCTTGACGCGTGCCGACATACTCGCGCGTGCTGGCGAAGCGATGCGGAAAGAAGAACGCATAGCCACTCCGATAAGCGTCTTGAATCGCCTGTGCGACCGCCTCGCCGCTGGTCTCGATGCGCACCTCCTTGCTGGTATCCGTGGTCCAGGCCTGCTTCCCATCGAAGCCCTGGCTGCCGGATTGCGGTCCCAGCACGTAGCTCCCCATGTTGCGCAGCGAGCTCAGATCCTCGTAGGACTCGTAACTACCCTCGAGACCGCCGGCGGCGAGCCGGCCGGTCTCGTGCCAGGTGACGGCCTTGTCCCAGGCCGAGCCGCCCATCGCTTGCTTGGCAGTCTCGATGAGGGAGTCGGCGCGATCGGCAGGCGCGGTCGTCGGGGCGCTGGTCGTCCGGGCGCCGGTCGACGCGGCGCGGGCGGAGGTCGATGCGGCCAGCGCAACGGCGACGAGCGTGAGAGCAAGGCGGAGGGTGGTTTTCATACGTGAAATATATACGGGCGGTTTTGTTCGGAGAAGGCGTCCTGTCCGGCGAGCTTCGCCCCAGGGCCGGGTGCCGGTGAGATTGCCGCGGGCTCCTGCCATACTTCGCGCACCGTGAGCGTGCCGGAGTCGAAGCCATGAAGATGGATGGACAAGAAGAGAGCCAGAACGTCGAGGACATGCGCGGCTCGAGCGGCGGTTTTCGCCCGATTCACGGCATCGGTCTCGGCACCGTTGCGGTGGCGCTGATCGGCGGCTGGCTGTTCGGCGTGAATCCGCTGCAGATCCTCGGTTTGTTGAGCGGCGAGGACACGCAACAAACCGCGCCGGCCGAGCGCCCCGTGGCGAGCTCGCCGTCCGAGGACGCCCAGGTGCATTTCGTCAAGCAGATCCTGCGCAGCACCGAGACCGTCTGGACGCAAGCCTTCCAGGAGCGCGGGCTCACCTATACCGATCCCAAGCTGGTGCTGTTTCGCGATCAGTATCCGACGGCGTGCGGTCTGGGCCAGGCCGCCGCCGGGCCGTTCTATTGCGGCGAAGACCGCAAGGTCTATCTCGATCTGGGATTCTTCGACGTCATGACGCGCAAGCTCGGCGCGCCCGGGCAGTTCGCTCATGCCTACGTGATCGGCCACGAGGTGGGCCACCACGTGCAGAATCTGCTCGGCATTCTCGAGCGCGTCAATGCGCAGCGTGAGCGCTCGAGCGAGGCGCAGTCCAATGCGCTCAGTGTGCGTCTCGAATTGCAGGCCGACTGTCTCGCAGGCGTCTGGGCCACCCGCTCGCAGCAAGAGCAAGGCTGGCGGCTCGAGCCGGGCGACATCGCCTCGGCCTTGAACGCCGCCTCGCAGATCGGCGACGATACGCTCGAGGAACGCGCGCGCGGCGTGGTCGTGCCCGACTCCTTCACGCATGGCACGAGCGCGCAACGCGTCGCCTGGCTCAAGCGCGGCGCCGACTCGGGTCAGATTGCCGCCTGCGATACCTTCTCTGCGCAGCAGTTGTGAGGGCCGAGCTCTTATCTCTAATTAATATCACTAATATTTAATAACTCCATGAAATATAAGTATATTATATGACCATTCCGAGGTCTCGGCGGCTGCGGTCTCGCGCTCGAGATCCCAGGTCTGGCGTTTGCGGCCGATCTACTTGTCCTTGAGTCGCCAGGTGATCGGAAAGCTGGCGGTGCCTTGCACCGGTTTGCCGTCCTCGGTCGCCGGCGCCATGTGCTGCCCGATCACTGCATCGACGCACGCCTTGTCCAGGCGCTCGAATCCCGTGCCGGTGCGGACCTGTGCCGCCACGATGCGTCCATCGCTCGCCACGGTGACATCGACCGTGCAGCGGCCGCTTTCGTTATTGCGCTTCGCGGCATCGGGGTAAGCATCGTCGGGAATGCGCACCGGGTGCTTCGCATCCATGTGCGCCGCGACCCGCACCATGGGCGCCGGCGGCTCCATCTCGAGCGGCGGGCCGGCGGGTCCGAGGTCGACTTGCGTCGGTGCATCGCCGGTCTCGATGCGAGCGGTCGGCGGATCCGTCGCCTGGACGTGGATGGTCGCGATCGTCGCCTTGGGAACGTCGATGGAAACGCTGGGCCGCGCGCTGGGCGGAGCCAGGTCGATGGGCGGGGGCTCGAGTTGCTTGAGGAGAGTTGCGCCGAGACCCGAATAGAATGCGAATCCTGCGAGCACGTGCAGCGCGATCACTGCCGCGAACGCCGTACCGCGAGGGCCCGAGAAGAGTGGAGAATGTTCGCCGTACATGAGCTCGACCTCCTGTCCCGATCCAGAAAAAAACGAGTCCGCTGTCTCGGCGTGTACGCCCGCCTCGCACGGGGCGCAAGCGATGAGCCGTGAAGAAGGCCTGGCATACGCCAAATCGGGAACTTCTCCTAGGATTTGTTCCCGCGCGCGAGCGCGAACGCCGCGCTGCCCCCGGTGAGCCGCGCGGGTAAAACACGGCGCCGATTCGCGCGCGCTCTGCGAGGCGCGGCACGATTCTCGCGCCGCGCGTGGCGCGCCTTTCTGCGCGCCCCCTCCGGTCTGCAGATGCTGCTGGTGGTGATGGCGGCGGCGCTGCTGTGGATCACCCTCAACTGGACCTACCAGGTGATGCGCAAACCCTCGGAGCTCTTCTTCCCGGTGAGCGGCACGCTCAACAAGGCACCGAGCGAGACCTGGCGGCAGTATGGGGCGCTGTTCGAGCGCTACTCGACCGACGTGATCTCGCCCGAGCTGCTCGCCGCGCTCGCGCAGGTCGAGGGCTCGGGCAATCCCGTGGCGCGAACCTACTGGCGCTGGTCCTTGAGCCCGCGGCCGTTCGATGTCTACCGGCCCGCATCCAGCGCGGTCGGCATGTATCAGATCACCAACGGCACGTTCGCCGAGGCCAAGCACTACTGCATCCGCCGCCACCGGGTGGTGGAGGACGGGCCGTGGGACGATTGGAAATCGTGCTGGTTCAACTGGGCGTACCTGCGCATCATTCCCTCGCACGCGATCGAGCTCACCTCCGCCTATCTCGATCGCAGCGTCACGGTAGCGCTCGAGAGACATCCGACTCGGCACGCGACGGCCGAACGCAAGCAAGAGCTGGCGGCCCTCATCCATCTGTGCGGCGCGGGATCGGGCGAGGTCTACGTGCATCGCGGCATGCGGCTCGCGCCCGGGCAAAGATGCGGCGACCACGACGCGCGCGACTACCTGGCCCGGGTCGATGCGGCGCGGCGCATGTTCGCGGCGCTCGCGCGCGCGAGCGAATGAGGTAGACTCCCCGCTCATGCGCGCTGCTTCGCGAATGTTCTCCTGCGTCCTCACCGCTGCCGCGCTGTGCGTGACGTGCGCATCGGCTCGAGCCAACGAGCCCTCGGCCTCGTCCGACTCGAGCGGCATCTCGGATCACCTCAGGGCCGCGGGTGCCGAGGTCGCGCAGAAGTCGCGAGCCGTGGGCGCCGCCGTCAAGGACGGTGCCGAGAAGGTCGGCGTGGCTTCGAAGAAGATCGCGCACCAGGTCGCCGAGGCGAGCGCCAAGGGAGCCCACGAGGTTGCGGGCGCCACCGTGAAGGGCGCACATCAGGTCAGGGATGCGGCCAAGGACGTTGCCGCGAAGACCAAGTCGGCGGTCAAGGGCGACCCGTCCGGCCGTGACAAGCAGCCCGCGCGGTAGCGTCGTCTGGGCCGCGGCGGTGGCCGTGGCGGTGGCCGGGGCCGGCGCGCTGGCCGGGGCCGGGGCGGTGGGCGGCCCGGCGCGCGCGGCAAGCTGCCCGGCAGCCGCCACCGAGACGCTCGAAGTGCGCGGCTCGACCCTGTGCCTCGCCATCGAGAACGCAACGCCCGCCCGGCGCCAGCTGATCCGACCTTGGATCGAGCGCTCGGCGCGCATCGTCGCCGACTACTACGGGCGTTTTCCTGCAGCCGAGGTGCTGATCGACATCGGCCGCAGCGACGGTGCGGGCATCGGCGGGGGGCGCACCACCGACGAATCGGGCCTCAAGATTCACGTGAAGGTCGGCGAGGACGCGACCGCGGCCAAGCTCGCGGAGGACTGGGTTCTGGTACACGAGATGGTGCACCTCGCGCTGCCGGACGTCGGCCGCCGCCACGATTGGCTGGCGGAGGGTCTGGCCGTGTATGTCGAAGGCGTCGCGCGCGCGCAGGCGGGAAATCGCGCGGTGGCCGATGTGTGGGCCGAGGACCGGCGCTCGATGCCGATGGGCTTGCCGCGCGCGGGCGAGGGCGGCATGGATCAGACGCCGACCTGGGCGCGCACCTACTGGGGCGGCGCGCTGTTCTGTCTGCAGGCCGAGGTTGCCATCCGCGAAGCGACCGCCAATCGCGCGGGGCTGCAAACGGCGCTGCGCGCGATTCTCGATGAGACCGGGGGCTACGCCAACGAGCGCGACATCGATGAGGTGCTGCGCATCGGCGATCGAGCCACCGGGACCCACGCGCTCGAGGATCTGTACCAGCGGGTACGCGCGAGTCCGCAGGCGCCGGACCTCGATCGATTGTGGCAAGCGCTCGGCGTACCCTCGGACCCCAACACCCAGCCGTTCGACGACCGCGCGCCGCTCGCGGCGATTCGCATCGCCATCACGGCGCCGCTCAAGACAGGCTAGCCGCTACGCCCTCACGCCAACGGAGACCCACATGCAACACAAGCCGACCGCCAAGGTGCAAATCTCGAAGAATGGGCCCTACGTCGTCTCCGGCGAGCTGCCGATTCACAAGCAGACCATCGGCACCAACGCCGCCGGGGAGTCGGTCAAGTGGATTGAAGGCGAGTCGTTTGCAACCAAGGCCGAGGTCTATCTCTGCCGCTGCGGGCACAGCGCCAAGAAGCCCTACTGCGACGGCTCGCACTCGAAGGCCAAGTTCGACGGCACGGAAACCGCGAGCCGGCAACCTTACCGCGAGCAGGCGACGCTCACCCGCGGCCCCGCCATGTCGCTGAGCGATGCCGAGCATCTATGCGCGTTCGCGCGCTTTTGCGATGCGCATGGGCAAGTTTGGAATCTGGTCGAGCGCACCGACGATGCCACCGCGCGCAAGCATTTCGTGAGGGAGGCGAGCGAGTGCCCTTCGGGCCGGCTCATCGCCTGGGACAATGCGAGCGACACCCCCCTCGAGCCCGCGCTCGAGCCCTCGATCGGGCTGGTCGAGGATCCCGCCAACCAGTGCTCCGGGCCGCTGTGGCTGCGCGGCGGTGTCCCGGTCGTCTCCGCCGATGGCCATCAATACGAGCTGCGTAACCGGGTGACCCTGTGTCGCTGCGGCGCGTCGCGGAACAAGCCCTTCTGCGACGGCACACATGCCTCAATCAAGTTCAACGACCACCTTTGAGGGACGCGGGTCGAGAGCAGCCTTGACCATCGCTTGAAAGTAGACGACCGACTGCTCGTGGCGCGGGCTCAAGGGGCCGGGCTCGTAGGCGCCCGAGGCGTAATTCTCCTGCGTGTGCTCGCAGATTCCGAAGTCCTCGCGCACGATGCCGCAATTGACATCGATGGTGTGGCGCCGCGCCGCCGCGCCTTCCCCGCCGCTGTCCGCGAAGTAGAAGTCGTAGATCAGCTCCGTCGAGCTCACCCCGAGCGGATTGATGCGGCTCGTGTTCATGCCGCCGGGAAACGCCGACAGCGTCCAGTTCGGCCACATCCACAGCCATTTTCCGCCATAGATGGACCCATCCTTTTGCGGGGCGCTCATTCGCACCATGCGGTTCTGGGCGACGGTCTCGAAGCGCGCGAACTCGATGACTTTCATGAAGCCGGGATGGATCCCGGGAATGTGATACCCCTCGACGAAGTTGTCGGTATACGTCTTCCAGTTGCTCTGCATGGTGAAGCGCCGCTGCTCCACCGCGCTGTAGGTTTCGATCGGCTCCTGCGCAACCTCCTCGGGCAGATCGCCGAGCTGCTCGAGGAGCGCGGACTCGGGCTCGATGGCGAGGAACACGAGGCCGCGCCACTCGGCGACGTGCGCCGCCTGGAGCGGCCAGTCCTCGATCTTGAATGCGGCGTCGTCGCCGAACCAGGGAGCCTGGCGCAGGGCCCCGCCGTCGTCGTAAACCCACTGATGATAAGGGCAGCGCAGCCGCGAGCATTGGCCGGCGCCATCCGCGAGCAGGCGTGCACCGCGGTGGCGGCACACGTTGTGGAAGCCGCGCAGCACGCCGTCGCGCCCGCGCAGCGCGAAAAGCTTCCACCCCGCCACATCCACCGCGAGATAATCTCCGGGGCTCGCGAGGCGCGTGGCCGGACCGAGCATCTGCCAATGGCGCTTGAAGATCCTCTGGCGCTCGGCCGCGAACACATCCGGATCGACGTAGTAGCGTGCCTCGAGATTGGTGAGCGGCATGGTCGCAGGCCTCGAACGATGAGATCGGATTTGCAGCAGCGAGCGATACGATGTGCTTGATTCTACTGGTTTGGCGCGGCCATTCGCAGTATCCGTGCGTACTCGCCGCGAACCGTGACGAGTACCATGCGCGCCCGAGCGCGGCGGCCGCGTGGTGGGCCGGCACATCCGGAATTCTCGCCGGGCGCGATCTGGAGCAGGGAGGCACCTGGCTCGGCGTGACGCGCACCGGTCGCTTCGCGGCGCTCACCAACTACCGCGATCCCAGCCTGCAGCGACGGCAGGCACCGAGCCGCGGTCGCCTGGTCGCCGAGGCGCTGGCCGCGGAGGGCAGCATATTCGAGACATTGGTCCATCTTCGCGAGGTGGCGGCGCACTACAATCCCTTCAACATGATCTTCTGCGACGGAGAGCGGCTCGGTGTGTTCGAGAGCGTGCGCGGCGAGGGGCGCGAGCTCGGGCCGGGCATCTATGGTCTGTCCAATCATCTGCTGGATACCCCCTGGCCGAAGGTCGAGAACGCCAAGTCGCGGCTCGCCGAGACCTTGAGCGGGGCGGGCGACGAGAGCGCGATTTTGCAGCTGCTGCGCGATGACCGGCCGGCGCCCGACGCCGACTTGCCTGCGACCGGCCTCGCGCTCGAATGGGAGCGGCTCCTGTCGAGCGCGTTCGTGCGCGCGAACGACTACGGCACGCGTTGCTCGACCGTGTTCCGCATCGATCGAGAGGGGCAGGCACGCTTCGACGAGTGGTCCTGGGATCGCGCCGGGCGGGAGAGCGGCCGGTGCACTTATCGCTTCGCGATCGAGCGTGCGGGAGGCGCGAGGTGAGACTCGCGCGAATGGCCGCGCTCGGGCTCGTGCTGCTGCTCGGCGGGTGCGCCTCGTCGTATCAGCTCATCGGCAAGACGCGGCCGCCGCTGCGCCCGGAGCAAGTGCAGCTCTACCTCGAGCCGCCGAAGCGCCAGTACGAGCAGATCGCCATCATCAAGACCTCGAGCAAGCGCTCGTTCGCCTTCACCTCGCAGGGCAAGGCGGAGGTGGTGGTGAAGAGGCTCAAGGTCGAGGCCGCGAAGCTCGGTGCCAACGGCGTGCTGCTCAAGCAGATCACCGACGAGGCCGACGAGACCGTGGATCTCGCTGCCGGCAGCCACTACGAAGGCCCGCGCGGCACCGTCGATGTCGGAATCGGCACTTCGGCGCTGCTCATGAAGCGTTACGGACACGCCATCGCGATCTACCTGCCTTAGCTGGCGCTACGCGCCTTCGGGTGCGCGAAATTCCTTCGCCGCTGCCACGATCCACTCGCGAAAGCGCGCGACCTTGGGCAGCGCGAGATAGGCGCGCGGGCACACGAAATAGAACGCGGGCTCGAACGGCAGCGCCTCCTTGCTGGCGAGCCGCAACGTGCCCTTGCTGAGCGCGCGCGTCACCGTGGTCCAGCGCGCGAGCGCAAACCCGAGGCCCTCCTCGGCGGCAACCAGGAGCCCCGCCGAGTCGTCGATGATCGGTGGGCGCGATTGCCACACGATCTCTTCATCGCTCTTCTGCCAGATGCGCCATGGCGCATCGTCGCCCTCGAGCAATGGATATTTGCTCAAGTCCGCGCCGCGCTCGACCATGCCGTACTGCTTGATGAGCTCCGGCGTTCCCACCGGCACCAGCCACTCGTCGAGCAACTTCTCGACGTGCAGATTGGGATAATTGCCCCTGCCGAAGCGGATGCCGACATGCACGGAGGCGCGCGAGAAATCGACCAGCTCCGGGGTGGTGTGAAAGCGCAGCTCCACCTCGGGATGCTTGCGACGAAACGAGCGGATGCGCGGCAACAGCCAGATCTGCAGGAACGAGGTCAGCAGCGTGATGTGCAGGGGGCCGCCGCGTCCATGCTGGCGGATCATGTGCACCGCCGACTCGAGCTTGTCGAGGCCGGCCCGGACCGCGGGCAGCAGCTCGAGTCCCTCCTCGGTGATCTCCACGCGCCGGCCGTTGCGGCGGAAGAGCGGCACCTGGATGTAGGCCTCGAGCGACTTGATCTGCTGGCTCACTGCCGCGGGCGTCACGTTGAGCGCCTCGGCGGCCGCCGAAAAATTGAGGTGTGAAGCCACTGCCTCGAACACCCGCAGCGCGCCCAAGGGCAGCCGTCCATAGGCCGAGGGCACTTTAAGCTCTCCTTAACGGACAGTCAGGTATTGCGTTTGTTGGCGCAGGCTCTGCGTAGCAATCTGTCACTCGTTCGATCCATCAGCCCACAGGAGTACAGCCATGTTAATGCATGTCATCGAAAGGGTCGCGCAGGGTCTTCTGGCCGTCGGCATGACGATCGTGACCGGCCTTGTCATCCTTGCCTGAGCGCCGCCATGGAGCGGCATCAGGCCTCGGCATGGGCCTGGCGGGGAACAGGGATGTCCCCGTCCGGGTCCGCAACGCCCCCGTCGCGGACGATGCCTGTCCAGCACGAACATGAAGTACGAACATGAATCGAAGACGACCGCAAAGCGAGGACTGGAGCGCGCACGGATTCACGCCTTGCGAAACACCACCACGAAGCGATCCGTCTTGCCGACCATCGGCCCCTGATAGGTGATTTGATCGCGCGGATCGTCGGCTCTTTTCAGCACATCGCTCTTGGCAAGCACCTTGAAGCCATGGGCCTCGAACTCCTTGATGGCATAAGCCTCCTCGATCCGGTGCAGCGCGCTGGCATCGGCGCTCCCGCTGCCGGGCTTCGCCGAGTGATCGACCAGCAGCAGAACGCCGTTCGGCTTGAGCGCGCGCGCGAGCTCAGCGATCACCGCGCCGGCGTCGATCTTCGGCCAGCGGCCGCGCTCGTCGACCCAGTAGAAATCGTGATAGACCTTGACGAGCAGCACCGCGTCGAGGCTCTTATCCTGCAATCCCATGTGCTCGAGATCCACGGTGAGGCGCTCGACATTGGGCAGCCGGTTGCCGGCGAGCCGCGCCGCGAGTCCGTCGTTCCAGCCCTCGGATTGCTGGTTGTTGATGAGCAGCACCCGGCCCCCGTCTCCGACCAGGTAGCTCAACAGCTCGCTGTAGTAGCCATCGGCCGCGACGACGTCGGCGACCCGCATGCCCGGCTTGATGCCCGCCAAGCGCAGAAGCTCCGCCGGATGATCGATGGCGTCGCGCTTCAGATCGCCAGCGGGGCGGCCTCCGTGGGCGAGCGCCGCGTCGTACCGGTCGGCTGCGGCGGCAAGTCCTGCCAAGGTCAACGCGATGCCCGCGAGCAACGCACTCGAGCGCAAGACTGCGTGGTGTCTCATGAAGCTCCCCTGTTGGCGTTCTCGAGCCAGGTTCGAAGCGGGCTTACGCGCCGCGCGCACACCGCGAGCGCAGGACTCGCGGCGAGTGCCTCGCGGAGCGTAGCACCGGCCGCCAATCTTACGCCGCTGCGCCAGCCGAGCAGAAATCCGAGCAGCGAAAGGATCAACGGTATCGCGAGGAAGGTTGCTATCACCGCGAGGTTCCAGGCGATCTGCGCCGAGCCCTCCAGCGGCCCCATCAGCCGGGAGGCCAGCCAGAGCACAGCGTAGAGCACGGCCAGTAAAGGCACGCTGAGCAGCTGCGCGAGCAGGACGCCGGGCACCGAGCCCACGATGCCCGCGAGAGCGCGCCGGGCGAACGAGCGGCAGGCGCGCACGCGCGACAATGCCAGCAGCAGCGCGATCGCGGCGGCGGCGATCGTGACATACGCTTCCCAGAACAAGGCGAGGCTCAGCAGCATGCAGGGTGCCTCAATGGCGGCGCCTCACGCGGCGCGAGCTTTCAGCGCCGTTTCACTTGCCCGGAGCCGACAGGGTGCGGGAGAGATACTCGACCGTCGCCTGGTCCGCGCGAAGCCATGCGGCGTGACGCAGGAATCCGTGGATCTCGTTGGGCACGACGAGCTCCTCGAACGGCACATTGCGTGCGCGCAGCCGGCGCGCCAGATCCACGGTCTGCGCAAACGGGACGTTGCGGTCATCGTCGCCCTGGATCAAGAGCACGGGCGACTTCCAGCCCTCGATCGCGGCATCGGGCGAGGAATCGAAGGCGACCTTGGTCGCTTGCGCGCGGTCGCCTTTCTCGTAGCGCGAATCCGGCTTGCCGAGCCACTCATCCATGAGCCGCGACCAATCGTGAACGCCGGCGAAGTCGACGCCGGCCTTGAAGATGTCCGAGTTGCGCGCGAGCGCGAGCGCAGTGAGGTAGCCCCCATAGGACCCTCCCCAGATGCCGATGCGCCGGCTGTCGACCTCGGGGAGCGATCCGAGGTAGCTCGCGCCCGCGAGCACGTCCTGGTACTCGGAGGCGCCGGCGTAGCCCGCATGGTCCGGTTGATGATAGGCACGCCCATAGCCGATGCCGAGCCGGTAATTGACGGAGAGCACCACGAAGCCGTGGGCGGCCAGATACTGATTCACCGCGTAGGCATTGCTGTAGAAATCCATGTAGTGCCAGCCGAGCAGCATCTGCCGCGGGGGGCCGCCGTGCACGAAGATCACGGCGGGCTTGCGCGTGCCTGCGCGCGTCCGGCCCGACTCGAACAGTTGGCCGTGCACGAGGAGCCCATCGGCCGCTTGAAAGGTCGCGGGACGCGGCTCGATGAGCCGGGATAGGGGAAAATCGGACGGCAGAGCCCCGGTATAGAGCTCGGTGCGGTGGGCGCCGTCGCTGCCGACCGTGCCGACCGCGGGTGGACGTTGCGCGCTCGCAGCGATGAACGCGATCACCCGATCCGAGGCCGCGACGGGAGTCCATTCGAGCGTATCGCCCGAGCTGATCATGGCGGGCGCCGCACGATCCACCGGGACGCGATATAGATGGCGGCGATCGCCATCTCCGGCCGTGCCGCCGCTGTTCGCATCGTAGATCAGGGAGCGCCGATCGCGGCTCAAGGCCACATGCTCCACCATGAAGGCCCCCGGGGTGAGCAGCAGCGGGCTGCCGCCCGCCGCGGCGACCGAATACAGATGCGGCCAATCGTCGAGATAGGCGAGGAATACCAGACGATCGTCGGCAGCCCAGTTCAGATTGGTTTCCCCGGCGACGTCGGGATAAGAGCCCGCGAGGGTGTCCGGGCTCTGCCATGCGAGGTGCGCGCTGCCATCGCTCGCGGATCCGACCCAGATCGACCAGGGGTGAGGTAGCTGAGTGAGAATGGGCTCGGGAGGGCCGCCCTCGCCGGGCTGTCGCACGAAGGCCAGATGCGAGCCGTCGGGGGACCAGCGCGGGGAGCCGTCCTCGGAGGTCGAGGGTGCGAGATACACAAGGGGCGTGTCTTTTGCGGCGAATATCCCGATGAAGGCATGATCGCCCCGCTTGGAGACGAATGCGAGACGGCTGCCGTCGGGCGACCATGTGAGCGATGAAACCTTGCCGCGATCGAAGAACAGCGGCTGCGCCGGACCGCCATCGAGGGGCGCAGTGTAGGCGTGGGCTTCACGGATGAAGGCGAGCTCGCCGCGCGCCGAGATGCTCGGCGCATCGCCCTCGGCGATCTTCAGCGGCGCGCCGCCCGATAGGGGAGCTGACCAGATCGCCGTGTGCGGCTGCTCGGGCGAAGAGCTCGGGTCGGGATCGAGATTGCCCTCCGCCGGCCAGTTGGCGTCGTGATCGCCTCCGAGCACGTACACGAGGTGGCTGCCGTCGGGCGAGAAGGTGAGCTGCGTGATCTCCTCACCGTCGTCCTCGAGGTAGCTCGTCACTTGGCGAGGCGCGAAATCGGGACCGCGCGCGATCCAGATGTTGCGCACGCCGCCGACGTTGCGCACCCAGGCGATGACATCGCCGCGCTCGGCAGCCACGAGCTCGCTCGCGTAAGGGTAGTCGAGCACTTGCGCCATCGTGAACTCGGCGGGCGGCGCGGCCTGCGCCGCGATCGGCGCCAGCAGCAGCATGGAGACCCGAAGCCACCGTATCGTCATACCGTTCGTTCCTCGCTGACCGTCGCGCGCGCCCCGCGCCTCGTACAGTCTATCGCGCCGGCGGCGCAGGGCGCACATGCATGCCATCGGAGGCGAATTGCACCGGGCCCTGGTAGCTCGCGCGGATCGATTGCAGCACCGCATCGCGCCCCTGGTCGGTGGCGGGCGACAGATGGCTCAGCAGCAGCGCGTGCACGCCGGCCTCGCGCGCGATCTCGCCGATTTCGCGCGGCGGGGTATGGAGACCGTAGAGAATCTGCGGCGACTCCGGCGGATCGAGCACCACGCAGTTGAACACCAGGAGGTCCGTGCCGCGGGCGATGCGCGCGAGCGCGGCCAGCCCATGGTGGTCGATGTCGCCGGTGAACGTGATGCTGATGCCCGCATGCTCGAGGCGGTAGATGACCGCCGGCGCATCGCCGTGGTGGCCCGAGATCGCCGCGACCGTGAATGAAGGCTCGTGTAGCACGACCCGCACTTCGGGCGGCGCGCCGCGCGCGGCAGGAAAGTCCTGCGTCTCGAGCGTGATGGGCGCGGAGAAATCGCGCAGGTAGGCGAAAGCCCCGTGGGGTCCGAACAGCAGATCGACGAATTGCCGCGTTGATGGAAAGTACGCGTTCCCGCGCGTATCTCCGGGCGAGCCCTGGGGCCCTATGATGCGGAAGGTGATCGGCTGCGCGCTCGACACCGCGCGCGCCTTGATGATGCCCGCGAGCTCGCCGGCATGATCGACGTGCAAGTGCGTGAGGAGGATGGTGTCGAGCGCCCCGGTTGCGAGGTGTGCCTCGCCGAGGCGCACGAACGCGCCGGAGCCCGCGTCGATGAGAATGCGCGGCGTGCCGTCGATGAGAGCGACGCTCGCCGAGGAGGCTCGACCCGTGGCGCCGGGTCCGCCCGAGCCGAGCACCACGAGCTCGAGCGGGGGCGATGTGGGATCAGCGCTTGCCGCGACGGCCCAGAGAGCAACTGCCGCGAGCAGCGAGGCACGGCGTGCAGGGCGGTTCACCGCGCGTGCCCTTCGTGCTCCTGGGGCATCGATTACTCCGGCCGAGCGAGGCGCCGCAGGTTGGCCATGCGCCGGGGTGCCCAGGGTTGTGCCGACTCGAGCTGCGCGGCGAGCGCGAGCAGCGTCGCTTCCTCCCCGTAGCGTCCGGTGAACAGGGCGCCGACCGGCAGTCCATCGGAGGTCCAGTAAAGCGGCACGCTCATCGAGGGCTGGCCGGTCATGTTGGCGAGGGTGGTGAACGGGCTGTAGGTCGTGACCTCGCGGGTGTATGCGGCGAGATCCGCGGGCGACAAGCCGAGAACGCCGAGCTTCGGCGGAGGGCGCGCGAGCGCGGGGGTGAGCAGCACATCGAAACGGGTCAAGAACTGCGCCATGGCGATCGCCGCCGCTTGAAACGCGCTATTCGCATCCGCGAGCGCAAGACCGCTCGCCTGCTGGCCTTGCTGCCAGAAGATCGCCGTGACGGTCTCGAGCTCGTCCGGCGCCACGGGCGTGCCGCGCTCCAGGCCGCGATCGCGCAGGGTCTGCGCCGTCATGGTGGCGATCACGGTCAAGAAGCCGCTCGACATCGCCTCCACGTCGAGCTCGGGCGCCGCCTCCTCGACGTGGTGACCGAGCGATTCGCATATTTTCGCGGCCTGGCGCGCGGCCGCCGCGCATGCCGGATCGACGGCCGAGCCGCTCGGCGAGGCCGGCATGAGTGCGATGCGCAGCGGCGCCGGCGGACGCTCGAGCGCGCGCAGAAACCCAAGCGCCGGCGGAGCGCAGTAGCGCGAGCCGGGTTCCGGACCCGAGCTCGCATCGAGGAGCGCGGCGCTGTCCCGTACGCTCACCGAGACGGCGTGTGCAATCGCGAGTCCCAGCCAGCGCTCGGTCGCCTGCGGGCCCGACGGCATGCGTCCGCGCGAGGGCTTGATGCCGAACAAGCCGTTGCAGGAGGCGGGCACGCGGATCGAGCCGCCGCCGTCCGAGGCATGCGCGAGCGGGACGATGCCGCCGGCCACGGCGGCGGCGGCGCCGCCCGAGGAGCCGCCCGCCGACAGCTCCGGGTTCCAGGGATTGCGCGTGAGGCCGCAGGCTCGCGATTCGGTCGTGAAGGCGAGGCCCAGCTCGGGCGTGGTCGATTTGGCGAATATCACGAGGCCCGCGCGCTTGTAGCGCTCGCACAGCTCGCTGTCCACCGCCGGTGTGTAGTCCTTGAAAGCGTCGCTGCCGCAGCCCGTCACGGTGCCCGCGAGCTCGATTCCGAGGTCCTTCAAGATGAACGGAACGCCGTGGAAGGCGCCGGGAGCGAGGCCCGCCCGGATCTGCGCGCGTGCTTGATCGTAGTGAGTGCGCGCGATGCAGTTGAGATGCGGATTGACCAGCTCGAGATTGCCGACGGCCCAGTCGAGGAGCTCCTCGGGGTGGGTCTCCTTGCGGCGCACGAGCTCGGCCAGCCCGAGCGCGTCGTAGGCAGAAAAAGCGGTCTTGAGTTGCATGGCGGTATCCCTTGAGGTCAGTATATCGGACTTGTTCTACTCAACAGGATCTGAACGCGTGAGAGCCATCCGAATCGCGACCCTCGCACTATCGCTGCTCGGTGCGAGCGCCGCCTATGCCGATCGATACGCCGACACCATCGCGCTTTTCAAGCATTCGGGTGCGAGTGCGGGTTACTTCTCCCGCTGCTACGGCTACGCGGTCTTCCCCTTGATCGGAGAAGGCGGCTTCATCGTCGGCGGTGCGGGCGGCAAGGGGAAAGTCTACGTGAACGGGGCGGAGGTGGGCACGAGCGTCATGACCCAGCTGAGCGCCGGCTTTCTCGCCGGCGGCAAGGCCTACAGCCAGATCATCTTCTTCGAGGACAAGCGCGCGCTCGATGAGTTCGAGTCGGGCACCTTCGAGTTCGCGGCCGGCGCGAGCGCGGTGGCGGTGACGGCGGGCGCCAATGCCGGGGTGGGCACCACGGGCGCCGAATCGGGCGCGAGCGGCGGCGAGAAGGATGCGACCACCAACAGCGCGGGATACGAGAAAGGCATGGTGGTCTTCACCATCGCCAAGGGCGGTCTCATGTACGCGGTGCAGATCGCCGGACAGAGATTCTCTTACACGCCGCGCGGGCACTGAGCGCGGCGCCGAGGCGATCGACGCGACTCTCGGGCGTGCGAGCGAGCCCTTGGAGACCGAACCGCCGCGCACCGTCTGCCTGATCCGGCTTTCGGCCATCGGCGATACCTGTCACGCCGCGGCCGTGATCCGTGCCCTGCAGCGCACCTGGCCCGGCACCCGCATCACCTGGATCATCGGGCGTCTGGAGGCGAAACTCATGTCGCTGCTCCCCGAGATCGAGCTCGTGGCGGTCGACAAGCGGCGCTTCGCCTCCGAGTTCCTGCGCCTGCGCCCGTTGTTGCGCGCGCGGCGCTTCGACGTGCTGCTGCACATGCAGGTGAGCTTGCGCGCGAGCCTGTTGAGCACGCTGGTGCGGGCGCCGGTGAAGATCGGATTCGACCGAGCGCGCGCTCGCGAGCTGCAGTGGCTGTTCACCAATCGGCGGATCGCGCCGCGCCGGCGCGAGCATGTGCTCGACAGCTTCTTCGGATTCAGCGAGGCGATCGGTGTCGTGGACCGTCGAGCCGCATGGGATCTGCCGCTGCCCGTCGAGGCGCTCGCCTATGCCGAGCGCATCATTCCCGATGCGCGCCCGACGCTCCTGATCAGTCCCTGCTCGAGCCACGCGGCACGCAACTGGCGCGCGCAGTACTACGCCGAGGTCGCCGACCACGCGGTGCGGCGCTGGAGCATGCGCGTGGTCTTGTGCGGCGGCCCGAGCGCCCTTGAGCGCGCAATGGGCGATCGCATCCTCGCGCTTGCGAGTCACCCGCTGGTCGATCAGATCGGACGCGATACGCTGGCGCAGATGACCGCGCTGCTCCGAGCGGCTACCGTTCTCATCACGCCGGATTCGGGGCCCGCGCACATGGCCACCATGGTCAACACTCCGGTCATCGGTCTTTAC
>Ga0335073_10002973_pt1 | contig 23430 bp, 19 predicted proteins | sample Lox_Sample_22_FD_207093 | JGI IMG/M metagenome (GOLD analysis project Ga0335073, IMG submission 207093) | Soil microbial communities from Loxahatchee National Wildlife Refuge, Florida, United States - Lox_Sample_2.2 | ecosystem: Environmental > Terrestrial > Soil > Wetlands | place: USA... | reverse complement strand
TACGATGGGGCTGCCATCCAAATGGGGCGCGGTAGACGACGCATGTTTCTTGCCAAAGATGCTCGCGGCTTTCAGCCGGGGAGCGAACGACCCGCCATATAAGGACGCAAGCGCTGCAAGAAATGAACGGCGATTCCAAGCAAACTTCAGATGCATGGGTAGTGCCCTTCAGCGTCGTTCAGAACTATTGGCCAGCCCCCGGAGTAGACGAGTCGACGACCCGGGCACTCCCGACGATTTCAATCAGCGAATCGCCAGGAATCCATTCGACAGCCATACAGGCGCGGGATGGAGCTTTGCCCGGTGAGAAATACGTTCGATAGATCTTATTCAAGGCGTCGTACTGCGCCTTATGGGCGTCGAAGCGCGCTTTGCCCGTGGGCATCGAGTTGCCGTCAGCAAGAGGCAAACACAGAAAGACCTGGAGATGGAGGATGCTGTCCATGGTGCAGCCTCCGCGCTCGACAGATTTCTTAAGCGCTTCCATGGTGCGGGTCACATGCTTCTCGAAGGGATCGGTCACGAGAACGTGATCGTCCTCGGGATAGCCGTCATTGGACCCCGTACCGGATATGTAGTAGATCCCCTCGTGAGTATGAGGCTCGCCACCAGAGCGACGAGCAGTCTCTTTACCGGGCCCCGGCGCCGAGGCAGGAGCTTGTTGTGCGAAGAGTTTCGGTACGCCGGTCACAAGGGCCGTCATTGCCGCGATCTTGCCAAAGAAGCTACGTCGAGTATTAATTCCCATGAGACTTCTCCTTTCGACCCTTTGGTCGAGAAAAGCAAATTTGATCAAAAGCGCAGTCTTTCAGACGGCCTACTCTACTGCGGAGTACGTAAATCGAGATTCTTGCTGGCCAGAAAATCGCTGCATCTCCTCGGAGGCTAGTCGCAACCGGCGGATTGTCCGGATCGGCATGACTGTCTTCTTCGCATAGACAGGCATGGGGCTTCGGGCAGGTGGATCGGAACGGCACGAATATAAGATATCAGCGCCAAGATGTCCAATTCGCTCAGCGCACTTCTCCAAGCCGGTCATGAGTGCATATCTGTTAAGAGGGGGCTCACCGTAAGTAGTGATTCTGGCCGCGTGCTCGCTGCCGCTGAGGTGGCGTCGACAGACTCGCTCCTCGCTTTCCGCATCTTCCTGACCACCCGATCCGCCGCGCTTTCGATTTGGTGAGCGCGTCGGGCTATTCGTGGGAGGATCAAAATCAACTTAGGATTTTTGGGTTCTTCGGTTTCCAGATCGCGCACTCGTTTCACTAAGCTGTTCGAGGCAATGTCCGCGACAAGTTTTGGGATATCGGGCCTCTCGGCACTTGCCCCACGCCAAGCCGGGAGCTAACTGCTTCCACGTGCTGGAGTTGCACCGGAGTCGAGGAGACCGCTCGCGTCCGGCCAAGGCGGTAGGAGTTTAACCAACACCCACAGAATGCCGAGGGGAAGAATCATAAGGACGATCGCGGTCAGCAGGCTCTCGCGCGTAGCGAAACCCATCTTATAAGTGGTATATCCGAGAAAACTCTTGAAAAAAAGCTGGCCACCGATGACAACGTTCCAGCACATAGCAAAAATTCCAATGACGGTGAGACACCCGGCTATTGAATAAGTTCGTTTGCGCGTGGTGGCATTCATTTTGACCAGCTGGATTAGACCCAGCAGCGCGATAGGCGTAACTGTGCCGAAACAGATTTGAATGATTACCTGTGACGTAGGTCCACAGACGAGTGTGAACCATGAAATCAAGGCTGCGAAAGGATTCATCAGCTTCGTAGAGGCGCTCGAGCAGGTCGAGCATCTCCAAGCTGAAGTCGATGATGAAGGTGTAGAGCAGGTATTGCGCAATCTTATCGAGGCACTGCATCTCGAATGATTCACGTCACGAGCGGCTTTCGGAGACTATGGATTGGTGACTGATGGAAGCTGTTTTTGCCGAGAACTGGTACGCGTATGGAATAGCTCGTCGCCAGTCTGGACTACTGAGACTTGTAGCCTGGACCCCGGAGGGCCTTTCCCGGGCGTTCAGTTGTAATCGAGCTGTTCAGTACGACGGGCCTGCCATTCACGAAGACGTCTTTCACGCCGACGGAATAATGCAGCGGTGCATCATAGGTCGCAGTGTCTCGAATCGCCGAGGGGTCGAAGATAACAACGTCAGCAAACATCCCCGGGCGCAGGATTCCACGATCCAAAATGCCGACGCGACTGGCAGCTTGCGAGGTCATCTTGCGAATCGCCTCTTCGAGACTCATCGTGTGCTCGGAGCGGACATACTCGGCCAAGATCCGAGGAAAAGTTCCGAAGGCTCTGGGATGTGCTTTCGTCATGCTGAGCGGGCCGTCTTCAGCCTGCGCCGGAGAATCCGAACCGTAGGTGACTAAGGGGCTCGAAACGGCGGCGCGAACATCGCCTTCCTGCATAATTGCGATCACGACCTGGCTGTTGCCGTGATCTTGAATGGCGATATCGACCGCTGCATCTTCAGGGGACTCGCCCATCTGCTTGCCAATTTCCTCGAAATTCATGCCCTCGTACTTTTGCAGATTGGGATTGATAACCTGAATTAATGTGACTCCCCGACCACCACCGGATCCACGCCATTCGTTTTCCCAAGCATTCGTGAATTCGTTCATTTCCTTAACGGTGCGGGCGCGTTGCACGGGGTCTTTGAGCCGCTCGATCATTCGATCCGTTCCACCTTCAGTCACCCAACTGGGAAAACATGCGACCAGACCATTCGAGGCGCGAGTGTACGGATAGACACTGGCGGCCACATCGATACCACGAGCTCGGGCTGCTTCGATTCGGTTGAGGACCTCAGGCATTTTGCCCCAATTTTCCTGGTACGCGACCTTCAGATGCCAAATCGTGGTCGAGATGTGGGCACGTTCCGCGATGCCAAACACTTCGTCCAGAGAAGGAAATATCTTGTCCGATTCCGACCTCTGATGCGTGAAGTACACGCCACCGTAGTTGCGAGCCACTTTCGCAAGCTCCACCAATTCGTCTGTGGATGCGAACACGTCAGGAACATATTCCAGCGCGGAACTCACTCCGAAAGCACCTTGCTGCATCGCTTGGGCCACCAACTGTCGCATCTGGTCGAGTTCGGCCGGCGTTGCCGGCCGATTATCTTTTCCAATCACATAAGTCCGCAAGCCGCCCGCGCCCACAAATGTACCGAGATTAATCGCCGGCTTTGCCCGATCGAGACGATTGAGATAATCATCCAAAGAGCGCCAGTCCAGTTTGACGGCATACTTGTTTGCACTGTCTTGCATATCTTCGAGGAGCCGATCGTTGACGGGGGCAATCGAATTTCCCTCGCCGGTTATTTCTGTCGTGACTCCTTGCGTAATCTTGCTGGCCCCGCGATTGTCCACGAGCAGATTGAATTCCGACTGACCCTGCACATCGATGACACCTGGGGCAACCACCAGACCGGCGGCGTCGATTTTCTGTTTCGCCGCAGCACCATGCAGATTGCCGATGGCAACGATGCGGTTGCCTCGGATCCCGATATCCGCCGCAAACCATGGAGCTCCGGTGCCATCGATGATGTGGCCGTTCTTGATGACAAAGTCGTACTCATTCGGCTGAGCGACGCTGATCGCAGGCATGAGTAATGCAGCGATTGCCATTCCCCAGAAAAAACCTGACCGTTTCCTGCTCATGAATATCTCCCACCTGTAGCGTGGCTGATCGTTCGGGTTGTTGCGCACGGATGCGACATCCTAACGCCCGCGAAGTTTTAGCGCGAATGCTGACGCGGGAGTAGGTGGTTCGCCAGATCAAAAGAATCTGCTTGGCAGCATAACGGCCCGTTCAAAACCCGGAAGCGCATACCCCGCCATCTTCCATTCCGTTTGCCGAATCATTTGCAACCACAGCGAATCCGGATCGGCATTGAACACAGTTTGGGTGTCCCCTTGAAAAATGAACCACGCGCCTAGTTTGACTTCCTGATGTAGTTGTTCAGGAGTCCATCCGGCGTAACCCAGATAGACGTGAAAAGTGGCGGGATCGGGTCGCTTCGATAACATGTCTTCGAACCGCGACTTCGCGGAAATCAAATAAACTCCACCAGTAATGTGCTCAGCTCCCTCGACCGCGGACTGCGAACGCAGCAACGCGAACACGGCTGGAATGTCGACCGGACCACCGGCATAAACCGGATCTAAACGATCCCTCGCCGCCTTGAGCTGCTTGAACACGCGCGAAAGCGGAACATTCGTGCGCCGGTTGATCATTAATCCGACCACACTCTTGGAATCGTACTGAACCAGCAGCACTACCGTCTTCGCAAAACTTGGATCGGAGAGGCTACGGCTCGCCACCAGCAACTTTCCAAGCCCGAGTTCATCGGGGTTCATGGATTGGATCGGGATGAAAACGGCCGCCGGGATTTGGCTCTCTGCATGGCTCATCTGTGAACGAAGGGGATCTTTCGTCGGCTGATCCGGACACGAGAGCGACGCATCGGCGTCAAACTTTGGAATATGCGATGGCGAATCCGATCCTGGATTAGACTGTTTGGTCTGAACATCAGGCGTTCTTCCCGCGCTGAAGAAGCAGATGATGGCCAGTACTCCGAAAGCAGCCAGTTTCTGTTGAGACATGAATGACCTCTGCTCTCTGGCTATCATCGCCCAATACAACCGATACGGCGTGAATCACCCGAGGGCATCCTCTCGACCCTCACAACGGAACCAGGCTATTTTGATTCGCCCTTACTCAGGTATGACCTCGGTCAACGTCATGTCGATTCGATCCACCTCTTCGCGAATCACCCGGATCGCCTGCTGATAGCTCGGATACGGTACAGGGGCGATTACCTCCACCGCCCGACGAATCTTATAGTTGCGATTCCGAATCAAGGTAATCGTGGCGGAAGTCCGGATTCGGTGTTTGTAGATCTTCTTACCCAGCTGCGTAGTCATGCCGGCGAACATCACTCCGAAAAACAGCTCGATCGGAAGACGATCGGTCGCTCCATCGAAATCCAGAAACGCTAATCGATACACAGCTTCGCCAAGACCGAGTGCAGCAAATATCACTCCCATCCCAATCAACCAGAGCGTCAATCGGTCTCTGATTCCGAGTTCTACGGGTGATTGCCCATTTCCAGAGTGTTGCGCGGAAGTCATTGTCCCCCCAAAGGAATGCGATATACGAGCAAATTATATTCTGTGCGGATTGAGCTCTCTTCGAAAGATGCTTGCCAGCGACGCGGGGTCCACGCTCGCCAGAATTTCCGGGTGGCATTCCGTGCCCGATAGCCGCTCCTGGCCCGCGATTCGAAATTTGAATCGAATACTGAATTCCACTCGGCGATATCGGGTTAAGTCGCTGGGCGGGACCTCGCGTCCTGCACGCGGCCTTTCCACTCACCACCGCGACCGAGCCAGTATCGAACGGCGGAGTGGATTGTCGCGCCAGTATAGAACAGCGCGGTGAGAGGCAGGAGAGGCCCCCACAGCCGTGAGAGGGAGAAGAACCGCAGGGTTGGACAGAACGCTATGCTCATCAGCAGCCAAGCCGCGCCGCCCCAAAGCGCTGCCCATCCGCCGAAGAACACCAAAACTGGCGGCGCCAGAAACGTGATCGCGAGGCCGATGACGGTTGCGATCAGCAGCCAAACCGAGTGTCGCAATTGATAGAACGCGTTCCGGGTGATCATGCGTCCGACGCTGCCGAAAGTCCCGTAGCCCCGGATACTGCGCGTGTCCTTGGCTAGTCCCAGCCATAGGCTGCCATTTTCCTTGATTTTCCGAGCCAGAGCGCAATCGTCAATCAGTTCATTTCGGATAGCGGTGATGCCTCCAATCCTTGCCAGTGCTTCGCTGCGAACCAGGATGTCACCACCGGCGGCCGCTGCCGTCTTGCGTCTCGGGTTCCCGACCCACTGCGGTGGATAGAGCATGAAGAAGAAAAACACGAATGCCGGAATGAGTGCCCGCTCAGCCAACGATGAGCAGCGTAGCCGGACCATCATCGACACCAGGCTGAGATTGCCAGCCTGCGCACGCGCAACCAGAGACGTGACGCTATCAGGGGCGTGGACAATGTCGGCATCTGTAAAGAGGAAGTAATCAGGAGCGAAATCAGCCGCCTCCTGCACTCCTTGAAATAGCGCCCACATCTTTCCGGTCCAGCAAGTGGGCAGCAGCGTTGCCGAGACAATCGTTAGTTGTTCCTCCGTGTCGGCAGCGGCCTCACGCGCCACTCTCACGGTGTCGTCTACACTGTGATCGTCTACCAGGTAAATGTGCAATGGCCCAGCGTAATCTTGTGCAAGCAATGAGCGGACCGCCTCTCCAATGGCTCCCTCCTCGTTGCGCGCTGGAACAACGACTGCGACGCGAGGTCTCGAGGCACACGACAATTTTGGATCGGCCGCACTGTCTGAAACTCGCCAAAATCCGCCCCTGGCAACAAGCAGATCGACCCATATAAAGAGAGACAGAGCGCCGATCCAATCCGCGATCATAATTTTATGCCCTATAATGCGTCTGTTCTCGCGATGAATTACGAGCGGGTGAGCTGAGGAAGAGCATCCAAAGTGTTGCGCTGCTCAGCGTCGTCGGTCGTTCAGTGTTAGTTTCCTAGACGGCCATTGCTGGTTTCGTCGTCGGGATGCACTCGCCCATGGTCGTTCGATGGAGAACCCCTATACTACGACAGAGATTCTAGCGAATGAGTCCAATTTCCTCCGCCAAGCTTTCGCGTGCTGTGAATATCGAAGATCTCCGCGAGTTGGCACGGCGCCGCGTCCCAAGAATTGTTTTCAACTACATCGATGGGGGTGCGGATGACGAGTGGACGCTCCGCGAAAACCGCCGCGCTTTTGAGACGATTACGTTCCGCCCGCACCAGGCGATTGCAGTCCCATCGTGCGATTTGCGAACTCGTGTGCTCGGCATGGAACTCTCCATGCCAGTATTGCTGGCGCCAGTAGGCTATCTGCGCGTCATGCATCCCGGGGGTGAGATCGACGCGGCGCGAGCCGCTGGCCGCGCTGGCGTTGGTCTGATTTTGTCCACTGTCTCCGGTCACCGGCTTGAAGATGTCAAAGCCGCCTCCACAGGACAGGTCTGGTATCAGCTCTATCTCACTGGTGGCCGCGCCGCTGCCGAGAGCGCAATGCGGCGAGCCATGGATGTCGGCTACAAAGTCCTGGTGATTACGATCGATTCGAACGTGATCGGACATCGCGAACGCGAGGTGCGGGATGGGATGGAGCAGCTGCTGCGCGGGAATCTCTGGTCAAAAATTCCTTTTACTCCACAGGTTTTCACTCGCCCACGCTGGCTGGCCCGTTTTCTGCTCGACGGGGGACTTCCCGACATGCCAAACATTATCAGCCCTGAGGCGGGGGTTCTCAGAGTTCGCGACGCTCATACTGCAATGAAGCGCGAGGCATTCTCTTGGAAGGACATGCCGTGGATTCGTGCGCTCTGGAAAGGACCGATTGTCATCAAGGGCGTTCTCTCGGCCGACGACGCCAAGCGCTCGCTGGAGAACGGCGCGGCTGCGGTCGTGGTTTCCAATCACGGAGGCCGACAACTGGATGGCGTCCCGGCAAGTCTGCACGTTCTGCCGGATGTGGTTGCGGCGGTCAACGACCAAGCTGAAGTCCTGATGGATAGCGGGATTCGCCGGGGATCAGACATCATTAAGGCAATGAGTCTGGGCGCTCGCGCTGTCCTTTGCGGGCGTGCTTATGCTTATGGACTTGCTGCCGCGGGTGAAGCGGGCGTAACCCGAGCACTCGAGATACTGCGAACCGATCTCGAGAGATGTCTCAAACTGTTGGGATGTCCCTCCGTTGATGCGTTGAACGGATCCTATGTACGGGTCGCGCAGTGCTGAAAATACCCCGCCGCGCCTCTGCGCCAAAAGTCAGCGTTCACCGTTTTCGACATATCGTCAACCGTGATAAGGTGCTCTCGCATTGGTTTGGTCTGTTTGGAGGAAGCGATGCAGAGGCGCACATTTATGAATCTCGCTGCCGGCTTTACAACGGCGCTCGCGTGGGAACCGCTTAGCTTTGCATGGGAGCAGGAACGACAAAAACCGGTGCCCTATCCCGATCCAGCGATCGAAGTGATCGATCCCCGTTTCGAAAAATGCAGGATTGCCAGCGCTGCCGTCGAACGCCTCTATACAGGCACGCGGTGGGCGGAAGGGCCTGTGTGGTTTGGCGATGGGCGTTATCTGTTGTTCAGCGACATCCCGAACAACCGCATGCTGCGTTGGCAGGAAGAGACTGGAGAGGTCAGCATCTTCCGCGGCCCTTCGAACTACAGCAATGGCAATTGCCGCGATCGGCAGGGCAGATTGCTGACCTGCGAACACGATAGTCGGCGGCTCACGCGAACCGAATACGACGGCACGATCACGGTGCTCATGGATCATTTTCAGGGAAAAGTGCTCAACGCGCCCAATGACCTGGCAGTGCATTCCGATGGCGCGATCTGGTTTAGCGATCCCGGTTACGGCATCATGTCGAATTACGAGGGCCATAAGTCTCCATTCGAGTTGCCGGCCAATGTCTACCGCCTCGACCCGAAAACGCGTGAAGCGACGGTGGTGGTCGGGGATTTGGACAAGCCCAACGGCATATGTTTTTCCCCGGACGAGAAACGGCTCTACATCGTAGACACCGGCGTTCCAAAGCATCCGACCGACCCTCATCCGATTTACGCGTACGACGTGGTGGATGGAACGCGCCTGACAAATCGCAGACTTTTTGTGAACATGGCGCCGGGAACATCCGATGGCATTCGTTGCGATGTCGACGGTAACGTCTGGTCTGCGGCGGGATGGGGACCCGCGGAATACAACGGCGTGCATGTGTTCGCGCCTGATGGCACGCTGATCGGGAAAATCCATCTGCCGGAAACCTGCGCCAACCTCTGTTTTGGAGGCGCCAAGAAGAACAGGTTATTCATGGCTGCGAGCCAGTCTCTCTATGCGGTCTACGTTGGGACTGAAGGAGCCCAAACCCCGTAAGTCGAGTATCTACGGAGAATCCGTCGACTGAGAGTCTCGCGGTTTTAATTCACCGACGACGAACCAGTATGCGAAGATACCGGCAAGCAAAACAACCGAGGCGAGTTCAAAACCTGGGACGTACGATCGCAGCGACGCGATCAGGAAGCCCACCGCGAGGGGCGCAATGACTCCCGCAAGGTTCCCCGCGAAATTCTCCGCTCCAGTCCAGATTCCAACTGCTTCTGTAGGCGCACACGACTGAAGAATCGCGAGGAGGTTTCCCGTGGCAAGCCCGACCAGGGAAGCTCCGATCAGCAACCCGATCGCAAAACCAGTATGCGCCGTGCGCATGGCTGCGATGAGAAACCCGCCCATGCTGAAAGCAATGGTCACGATTGCTTTCCGGGTGACAGTTTCATCAAAGCCACGGCGGATCAAGGTATCCGCGATCCATCCCCCGATCGGTTCGGCAATTCCGAATGTGAAGAACGCAAGTGAAGCATAGAAACCCGCTTGCACGATACTCAAATGGCGTACCGTCACCAGGTAGTCGGGCAGCCACGTCACGAGCACATACCAGTAATAGTCAAAACAAAAGAATCCAAGGCAGATTCCCAGCAGGTTCCGGTCAAGCAAGGTACCAGCGATAGAGTGTGGACGTTCAAGTGACGGAATGCTTGTGTTACGCGTTTGTATGCGGCGCGGGAATGCCGATAACCATGGCGCTACCCACACGAGACCTGTAAAACCCAAGAGGAGAAAAGTGCGGCGCCATCCCCAATGTACGAGAAGCCAAGGGACTAGAATTCCCTCGAGAACCAATCCGGTTCGGGTCCCGAAATCGAAGAGCCCAGAGGGCAGCCCACGCTCTTTCGCTGCGAACAGCAAGCTGACGATTTTCGTTCCCCCGGGCAGGTAAATGGACTCTCCGACACCAAGAAGAATCCGGAACGTCAGCAATACCGCAAAACTGCTCGCGAGACCCGTGAGCCCCTGCGCGAACGACCAAAGGGTGAAAGCTCCGGCGTAGAGCCAGCGTAAATTAAAGCGATCGGCGCACCAGCCGATGGGAATTTGCATCAGGGCATACGACCAGAAAAACGAAGACAGGAGCACACCCTTCATTTGCGAGGTCAGGCCGAAATCCTTAGAGATGAGCGGCAATGCGAACGAAATGACTGCGCGATCCAAGTAGTTGATGAGCGACGCGGTAAAAAGCAAAGCAATAATCGACCATCGCCGCTGGTTGGTAATATCCAACTGATCCATTTCGCCAATCCACTCGAGTCCGGACAGGATAGATCAAGGTGCAGCAATCCATCGAACTGATTGTCGCTTTTCTCAGTTCGATACGCGCGTGCCACAAACTTGGAATGCACGGCAATCGCTTAGTAGCTCCAAAAGCATCAGATCTGGTCTCAACCAAACACGCCGTTCAGCTCGGAAGCTGCATCCCTATCGAGGTAGAGAGTCGCATCAGGATGTTTTCGCAGGATGGTAGCCGGGCAGGCAGTCGTGATCGCTTCCTCAAGCGTTCGCCTGACAATTCGAGCCTTGCGAATCCCGGGAACTGAAACGATGAGCTTGGGTACCCGGAACAACGCGGGAATGGTTAGAGTGAGAGCGCGCTCTGGCACTTGCTGAAAATTGGCGAACCATCCCTCCTCAACTTGTTGTTGCCGGCATACAGAGTCCAGTTCAACAATCTTCATATCCTCAGGATCGTCGAAGTCAGCCTCGGCGGGATCGTTAAAAGCCAAATGCCCATTTTCGCCAATCCCCAGCATGCACAACTGCGGATTGCTCGAACGTAGCTTCTGCGCATATGCTCGACACACTGAATTGGGATCCGCCGCGTTCCCCTCGATTTCGCAAAACTCATGCATATTGACGCGTCCGGTTAAATGCTCGCGCATGTAGCGGCGAAATGAGGCCGGATGATTGGCGGAAATTCCTTCATACTCATCCATATGAAAGCCGCTGACATGGTTCCACGGAAGGCCAGGCAGAGATGTCAGCGCGCTTAAAGTGTCGAGTTGCGATGCACCCGTAGCAAAAATTATCCCGAGGCTCTCATTTCGCCTGTCCATCTCGTGCATTGCCTCTGCGGCAGCGCGGGCGGCAGCCTCAGCCGCATCCCGGCGACTAAGGTGAATCTCCACTCTGAGAGTTCCTACTCCGAAGCGACTCGCTTCGATCCTTCGTGGTCCCATAGAATCCCTTCTAGAATCGGCTTCGCATAAAGCTCCGGATCTCCTCTGAAATCCGCTTGCAGATTAGCACGCTCGTTTCCGCATTGGGCAGGGACAGCTTGGCTGCCGGAAAAGATCTGATTTTGGCTTGAATGGGGAGTTCACACACCACGTTGTCCAGCCCTCATATATAGTGACGACGGTGAGGCCCCGTATACTGCAATCGCGCGTGGTCAGGGCGGGAGGAATCATTTCAGGAGGAGAAGCATGAAGGATGAGCCGGAAGGAACCTCGGAAGCAACGATGGATCGGAGAACTTTCATAGCCAAGTCCGCTGTGATCGCGGGAGGAGCAGCTTTTGCGGGAACAGCACTTTCCTACGGCAACATTCTTGGAGCCAATGATCGCATTTCGCTATGCCACATCGGAAATGGCAGCCGCGGGCACGACTTAGACTGGATTGCCGCGCAACTGAAGACCAGCCACAACGTGGAGATGACCACCGTCTGCGATCTGTGGAAGGTGAATCGCGAGAAAGCGGTCGCGACGAATGCCAAATATTATGGCCGAACGCCCCGGTCATTCCAGTACCTCGAGGACGTCCTCGCCCTCAAAGACGTTGATGCCGTATTGATTTCAACGCCAGAGCACTCCCATTCGCCCATCCTGAAAATGGCGGTCGAAGCCGGCAAGGATGCTTACGTGGAAAAACCCATGGGCAACGTGCTGGCCGAGGCTAAGGCCGCACGGGATGCTACCGTTCAGCACGATCGAGTCGTGCAAGTCGGAACCCAACATCGCAGCGAGCCGTATCCCAGAGCGGCGCACGACCTGGTGCAGACCGGGGTTCTCGGTGAAGTGAGCAAGGTGGAAATCGAATGGAATTATCATGGCCCCCGGTGGCGTGGACGCCCGGAAACAAAATTGATCCGCGAGCAGGACACGGACTGGCGCAAATGGCTGCTTACCAAGCCGTATCGCCCATTTGATCCGCAGGTTTATTGCGAGTTCCGGTTGTACAAGGAGTTTTCCAGCGGCATCCCCGACCAATGGATGAGCCACGCCATCGATCTCGTGCACTGGTTCATGAAAGACAGCTATCCTCGTTCGGTGGTCGCGCACGGCGGCATTTTTGCTTGGCCCGACGGCCGGCAAAACGCCGATACATTTCAGGCGCTGCTCGAATATCCCAAGGGGTTTCTGGTGAGCTACTCCACCAGTTTCGGAAATGACTCTCCTGGCTTCACCCGCTATATGGGGAAAAAGGCAACCCTGACCAACATCGGCGACGAAGGCAGTCCACGATATCAACTGGTCGAAGAGAAAGGGAATCACGAAGACGATGCCGCCGTCGACGAAAAGCGGCTTGCGAAGTACGTGCTCCTCCCCGGCGAGACCAAGCTGCCGCCCATGGGAATTGATGACCTGTCGCTGGAGCACATGGGCAACTGGTTCGAGTGTTTGCGTTCGCGCCAGCAGCCTCATTGCACGGTGCAGGATGGGTTTGCCCACTCGGTCGCCTGCATCATGGCAGCGCAGGCTTACTGGTCTGGCAAGAAACAATATTTTGACGTTGCCAGCGAGACAGTTCTCGATCGGCCGATCTGAGAGCGCCGTCGTAAGATGCAGGCGCGTCTGCCCGTATGCATATTTTGTGTAGGAGGTTTCATTTGCAACATCCGGCGAACGCAAGAGGTTTGAAATATGCGATCCGAATGCTCCTCATGACGTCGCTCTTCGTTTGCGCGGAAAAATTTGCAGTTGCCCAGAATGCAACTGACATCAAGCCCTCTCCGCAGCAAGTCGAGTGGCAGGATATGGAATTCGGAGTTCTCATCCATTTCGGCCTGAACACCTATCGGAACCAGGAATGGGGAGACGGGACTGACGATCCCAAGATATTCAACCCCACACAATTCGATCCCGATCAGTGGATGCGAGCCATCAAAGCAGCGGGGGCGAAGTATGTTGTTCTCGTCGCCAAGCATCACGACGGGTTCTGCCTGTGGCCAACAGATCAAACCAACTATAGCGTGAAGAGCAGTCCCTGGGAAAACGGTAAGGGCGATGTCGTGGGCCGTGTGTCCGAAGCAGCGCGAAAGGCTGGGTTGAAATTCGGGGTGTATCTGTCCCCTTGGGACAGGCACGAGCCCAGGTACAAGAACTCGGCCGACTACGATAACTTCTACATCGCGTTGCTAAACGAATTGGCGGGAAATTATGGGGATCTGGTCGAGTTCTGGCTCGACGGTGCGGGGAGTGAAGGTCATGTCTATAATTTCCCGCGCATCATTGAAACCCTTCGTGTAAACCAGCCGAACGCGCTGGTGTTCGCGGATGCGGCCCTGTTCGAATACGGAGACATCCGCTGGGCTGGAAACGAAGATGGAGTGATTCCGTACGAAAACTGGAATGTGCTCGATCGCCACGGCTATCTCCGCTGGCGACCGGTCGAGGCGGATACACCCCTGCATAAACAACACTGGTTCTGGCATCCGAATGACGAGGGCACCCTGAAGACTCTCCCCGAACTAATTACGACTTACGAACAGACAATCGGGCGTGGCGGGCAGCTGATGCTCGGCCTCGCTCCCGATACGCGAGGCCTGTTGCCGGATACGGACGTGAAACGCCTGCAAGAATTCGGCGCGGCCATTCGCGCACGATTTGCCCCAAACTTAATCGCCAAAGAGCACATCAAGGATAAGGCCACCGAAGCTGCGTTCGACGGGGATCCGGATACTTTCTGGTCCGCGCCCATCGGTTCGCATCATGCGCTGCTCGAAGCCGATTTCGACAAGCCAATCACTTTCGACCACGCGCTGACCATGGAATGGCTCAATGACGGACAGCACGTGCAAAAATTCCGCATCGAAGCATGGAAAGGTCACGGCTGGAAAACGCTCGTCGAAGGTGGGCCGATAGGGCATAAGCGCATCGACCAATTTGCCCCAGTGACCGCGTCGCGTGTCCGGCTGAATATAGTGAGTTCGTCCGCAGAAGCGCACATCCGCGAATTTCAGCTTTTCAACACCAGAGACGTGGAGTCAAAGTGAGGCTTGGCTGGCGAAGCGAGTCGTCGCGGCTATATGGAATTCAATAGCTTGTCCCTGAGGGGTGTCTCTCGGTGATGAACCAAAGGTCAGTTCCGCGGGCAGTTTGGGCATTCCTTCTTTTCATCTCAACCGCCGAGCTTCTTTGTGGCGCTCAGTCATCGGTCGGTTCGCTTGAGATCAGAGCCAAGGCTGCGGTGTCTCCGATCCAGGGCAAAATCAAACTATCCGGGTTGCGGAGGCCGGTCGAGGTACTACGCGATCGATGGGGTGTCGCCCATATTTATGCACACAACCAGGATGACTTGTTTTTCGCTCAAGGATTTGTGGCAGCGCAGGATCGGTTGTTCCAGATGGAGCTGTGGAAACGTTCGGGCGAAGGCCGTCTGGCGGAGGTTCTGGGGGCGGCCGCGCTCGCGCGCGATATAAATGCACGACTCCTGCGCTATCGCGGCGACATTGATGCTGAATACAAGAGCTACTCGCCGGACACAAAGGAAATTCTGCAAGATTTCACTGAGGGAATCAACGCCTTCATTGCTCGCCGGAAAAAGCCGAACGGACCCGGCCTGCCGCTTGAGTTCCGGCTGGCGGGTTTCGAACCGGAGCCGTGGAAACCGGAAGACTGCCTCAATCGCATGGCCGCATTCTCCATGACTGGAAATGGCTACGCCGAGCTAGAGAACGCACAACTTGTTGCCGCGGTCGGTATGGAGAAGGCCGGTTCATTGCTCGATTTGGATCCCATCGTCCCCCTCGATCCGGCACGGGGGATAGATTTTCGGGGGCTTTCACCGGGGCTGCTCCCGGGTTTGGTGGGCAGCGACTCGCACATCGAGTTTCCCGCAAACGCGCTAGCAGAGAGCAATAACTGGACCATCTCCGGGAGACTGACCGAAAGCGGCAAACCCCTGCTCGCCAACGACCCGCACCGGGTCGTCGCAGTTCCCTCGCTCAGATACATGGTGCACCTGGTGGCGCCCGGATGGGATGTGATTGGCGCCGGAGAACCAGCCTTGCCCGGCGTGGCGCTTGGGCACAATCAGAATATTGCGTGGGGATTCACCATCTTCGGCCTGGACCAGCAGGACCTCTATCTGGAAGAACTCAACCCCTCCGACCGGCTCCAATATAAGACTGCGTCCGGCTGGAAAACCATGCGGGTTGAGAAGGATACATTTGTCGTACGAGGAGGACCAAGCGTCACTAGGGAGCTGAAGTTCACAAGCCACGGCCCCGTGATGTGGGAAGACGGAAACCGGGCGCTGGCTCTTCGCTGGGTGGGAGCTGAGCCCGGGACGGCGGGTTATCTAGGCTCGCTCGCCGTTGACCGCGCTCGCAACTGGGGCGAATTTGAAACCGCGATGCAGAGATGGAAAGTACCTTCGGAGAACATCGTGTACGCGGATCGGGAGGGCAACATTGGAGAGCATTCCATCGGGCTGGCCCCGATACGAAAATGGACCGGCTTACTTCCTGTCCCCGGCAACAGGGACTACGAATGGAATGGCTTTGTGCCCGTCGATCAGCTCCCTCACCAGTTCAATCCAGCGGAAGGATTCGTGGCCACAGCAAATAATCGCATGATACCGGAGCGATACCCCTACAACGTAGGCTTCCAGTGGTACTCGGTTTATCGGGCCAGGCGGATTAAGGAAGTACTGGAGCAAGAAAAAATCTCAGGCAAGAAGTTCACAATCGCGGATATGCAGACGCTTCAGAACGATGTACTCTCCATCCCCGCTCGCGAACTGATTGGGATGTTACGGCACGCAACTGACCATTCCAGCAACTCGTCCGCCCAACTGCTGCTGTCCTGGAATGCAGAGCTCACCCGAGAATCTGCGGCCGCTGTTCTATTCGAGCTCTGGATGCAAGATGTAAGCGCAGCCGTGCTGCGTAAAATCGCCCCAGAAAACGTATGGGAAATTCTGCATCATCTTGATTCCCATCAAGTCGTGGAACATCTGTTGCGCCCCAGTCCCGAGTTTTTCGGAGCGAATCCGGAAACGGGCCGTGATCAGCTTCTTCTGGACTGCCTGAGATCGGCGACCGAGCGCCTTGTCAAACTGGAGGGCCCCGACCCACTCAACTGGTCCTGGGGAAAACTGCATGGGATGCAATTCAGGCATTCGCTCGACAAGGCGGAAGGCTCATCCTTTATGGATCTGGGGCCAGTTGCCAGACCTGGAGACGGAGAGACCGTGAACGCCACCTCCTACGACTCATCTTTCGAGCAAACCGGAGGCGCAAGCTACCGCGAGATTCTCGATACCAGCGATTGGGACAAGTCACTCGCCATCAACGTGCCCGGTCAAAGTGGGCAGCCGGGCAGTCAGCACTATTCCGATTTGTTGCCACTGTGGAGCGAGGGGATGTATTTTCCCCTTGTCTATACACGTGACACGATCGATCGACAGACTACCGACAGACTGGAATTGCAACCCTGATCCCCGTGCGCTCTGCTCATTGGCCCGTCCGCTCTACTCATCGTCTGGCGGCGCGCAAAAAACCGTGCTGGCCAAGGCAACTCTAGAACGCAGGAGAGAAGTTCGGGGGAGGCCACGTCGACTACTCTGTCGTGTAATTGATTTCCATGCGGCGAACTTGAAGACTCGACACATACAGCGCCACCAGCGCAACGGTTAACAAGCCGAAAACGGCCACTGGCTCAGAGATCGGCTCAGGATTGGAAATCAGCAATGCAAGCAGCGGTGGCATGCCGGGGGGAACTGGAACGTCGACCGGGCACAGAGACTTCAAGTAATAAATTACACTGACTTGCTTCAGGACCGCGGGTAGAAATGGATTGATTCCCTCCCAGATCAAAATCACTGCCGTCGGCACGATGGGATTGCGGAAGAACATTCCCGCGATCAGGAAGAAAGCACCATACCCGATGCAAGCAAGCACGGTGATACCGACATACGCTGCGGCATGTTCAAGTCCGTGGTTATGGTAGAGGTAAAGATTCCTCACATTCGGATGAAACGCCCACAAAAACGCCGTGGTCTGCAGGACTTCACTCGCGACAAATATCGTGGAGGTCGCAATCAATCCGGCAAGAAACTTCCCGGCCATGAGCACTTCGCGCCGGATGGGCGCCAGAAAATAAAAGTGCAGGCTGCGGTCGAGAATCTCGCCCCGAAACAGATTCATGAAGACTCCCAGGCAGCCGAAGAAGATAGCGAGGCGAAGAAAAAAGAATTGGAAAACACCGGCGAACATGACTGAGTCTCGCTGTAGATTGTTTCCATCTCTTACGATCACAGTTTCAGCTCTTCCATCGACGAATTCGACGTACAGCTCCTGTTGGCCATCCGAGTAGTTGTATCTTTCATGAACACCATCTTCACTCGCGTCCGCGCCTGTCGTGCGGGCCACCTTCCAGCGAACAGTGGAGGCTGGTTTACCCACGCTCGCAATCACTTCCTCATTCGTCATACCTTGCTTGACCGCTAGCAGGTCTTGGTACGTCAGGGGCTTCTGGCCATGCCGCGCCACGTCCGCCATACGGCCTTGTACTCTTGAAACCGCGGTAGCATAAGCCATAAACAAGAGAACGGGAAGCAAGGCAACGAGATAAATCCAGAGGCCGCGCCGGGCAAAGAAAGTCTTCTTCAGTTCCAGCCGCATCACTGCCTTTAGCTGTCTCCACCAGACGGACTTCATCGTACGACCTCTTCGTTACCGATCAAGTACTCATAGACCGAAAACACATCATCGTCCGCCGGAGTGACGGATTCGATCTCAATTCCGTTCAACGCGAGTTCATTCAACGCCAGATAGAAATTGTCGGAATTTCTGGTCTTCAGCAGTAGTCCCCGGCCATCGTTGTGAATCGCTATCTCGCTGGCCAGTTCCGACTCGATCACCTTCGCGGCAAGTTCTCTCGGGCGAGTGCATCGAATCAGAATCTGCGTCGGATGCTCCTGAATCTCGCTGCGCACCGTCTGAATTTGGCCCTCAGCCACAACATATCCGTTGCTGAGCAAAATCACTTGATCGGAGATGACATCGACTTCGTGCAGAATGTGGCTGGAGATGATTACGTAACAGCCCAGTTCCGCTGCGGCGCGAAACAACGCGATACTCTCCGAGCGAGCAAGCGGATCGAGCCCGTTCAGCGGCTCATCGAGCACCAGCACTTTCGGATCGTGCGCCAGCGCCTGCGCAAGCCTGATTCTCTGCCGCATTCCTTTGCTGTAGCCGGCAATGTTTCGCCCGGCATCATTCCGAAGATTCACCCGCTCAATGGCCCGCCACGCGAGTTGTTCCGCAGTGTGAGAATCTCTGCCTGACAATTGCAGATAGGAATAGAGGAACTGAAAGCCAGTCAGGCCTTTGGGAAACGCATCGAACTGCGTCGAGTAGCCAACCATCTTGAAGAGATTTTCCGGGTCATCGGTCCGGCAGCCGAGCACGTAAATCTGACCCCGACTCGGCTTCACCAGGCCGGTCATCAAATTCATCAGCGTAGTTTTTCCCGATCCGTTCGGACCAACCAGGCTCGTGATGCCGGGCGGAATCGACAGGTTCAAATGATTGACACCCAAAATCTCGTCATAGAATTTCGAGACATTTTCGAATACGATGCGATCCTTCACCGGACCACCTCGTATGCCCGCACTTTGCGCACGAGCAAACCTAGGCAGATCACGCAATAGACGAGCAGCGCGATCCAGGCGTCACCAGCGGAAAGGGACTGCTCGGACTCGATGCGGAACAAATCAGTCCAGACAGCGGCCATCAAGTAACCGAGATTGAAAAAGTAGCCGCTCTCAATTCGCAGCACCGCATTAATGGCTTGTCCGAAGCCTGCTCCGAAGAACATCACAGCGAGCAGCAAGGCTCCAGCGACAATTCGCCATTTCACCCACGCCGATAAAGCCATGGCCAACAAAGAGAGAATAGCGATCCAGATCAGCGAGCCAAGAATCAGACTTCCGGCAATCCACAGATTGTCCCACGCCCAGCGCGGCCCCGCGAAACCCGCCTGGATTGCGAATAACACGAGTCCGGGTATCCATGTAATCTGCGAAAGTGTGATCGCCAGTACGGAACTCTTTCCGACTATATACTCGGCTCGCGAAAACGGACGACAGAAGTACAGCGGCAACGCTCCATTGGCAAGATCGGGCGAGATCAGCCCCGGTCCGATGAAGGCCGTCAACAGAAACGCCAGCACGCCTTGCACGGCCAGCAAGCGAAAGAAAAACCTGTTGTCAATCGAGATCAGGTTTCCGGAAACGCCGATTTGCGCGAGGAAGCTGAGATTGTGCGCCAGGTAAATGCCGCCGAGACACAGCAGCGGATAAAAAAAGCAGATTGTGAACAGCACGGTCTGCACCTTGGAACGAAACAGATTGCGCCGGGCATATCGAAACAGCACCAGCCATCGTGACCAGGTTGCGGTCAGCGCTCCCGTGTATGGCTTGTAGCTGCGCCGGTAGATCGCCATCCGTCCTCCGCCGTTTCCGTCCTCGCTTTGTTGGATTAAACGTCCATTGCTTTCAGGAAAATGTCTTCCAGCGTGTCGCGCCGGAAATTCAGCCGCCGGATACGCACCTGACGTTCCGCCGCGAGACGAAAAACGTCCCGCGTCTCGACTCCATCCGCAAGAACGACCTTGATTCGATTCGCCGTGGCAGCGCACTCGCACCCCAGTCGCTCAATGGCGTCCACGAAATCGCCGTTCGCGCCGTAAGTTTCCAACTCCAGGAATCTCCGGTTCGCACGGCGTTCCTGGTTAAGATCGGAATAGTGCGCGATCTGTCCTTGCTTCAGAATGAGCACTTCCTCGCACGTGTCCTCCACGTCGCGCAGCAGGTGGGAAGACATGAGGATGCGCATCTCGCCGGTGTCGCGAATCTCACGAATCATGCGAATCATGCGCTGGCGCGCGGAAGGATCGAGGCCATTGGTCGGTTCGTCCAGGATCAGCAGTTTCGGTCCGTGCACGATCGCCTGCGCCAGCTTCGCCAGTTGCTTCATCCCGAGGGAATACGTTCCAATCTGACGATAGCGCGCCTCCGCCAGCCCGACATAAAACAGGGCTTCGTGCGCTCGCTCCAACGCAACCTCGGACGGCAAGCCGGAAAGTTCGCCCATCATCTGAACAAACGAGACCGCGCTCATCTTCGAAATGAAAGCGTCATTCTCCGGCATGTAGCCGATCATGCGGCGAATGCTTCGAGTCTCTTTCGTGATGTCTCGACCGAAGACGCGTGCTGAGCCCGCGACAGGCTTATAGAAACCAAGAAGAGTATTGATCAGCGTGGATTTGCCTGCGCCATTAGGGCCGAGCAGGCCGATCGAACGTCCGCGCAAGTCGGCAGTGAGACCGCGCAGAATGTCTCGTTTGCCGAATCGGACGGAGAGCGCTTCCAGTTGAATGACGGACGCAGCCGGAGCAGCAGCAGGCGGGCGTTCCGTCACGCCTTCTGCCGCCGCGGGTTGTGCGGTCGTACTCACTGAGTTGTCGCCGGCGTTGCCCTTAGAGTATTGCCTAAAAACATCTGCGGCAGGAAGGGCCCATTATGCCCCATTGTCAGCAGGGTGCCCAGATCAAAGCCCATGAATCCGGTATTACTCGCGACTGCGATCCGGTCAGGCTCCCCGTAGGCATAGATGAGGCCGGGCGCGGAGTTTGCTACGAGCGCGTCGACCGCTTGCCGCTGTTGTGAAGTCAGCACTCCGCTCGACCTCAGTTGCTGCGCCACAGGACCGACCACGGGGCCGATGTTGTGATAGAAAATTCCCGAGAAATTCGTGTATCCATCCGTTGGCAATAGCGCCTGAAACGTCGACGAATGCGTTAGTGTATTGCCTGACTCCCGCGTCTGGATCGCCTGCGAGATTGTGCCGATATCCGGAGCGGCGATCAGGTAGCCATCGGCAAATGTGTAATAGATCTGGGGACCCGGCTGATTCACACGACTTGTGTTCGAACTCTCGATAGCGTAGTAGGTTTGCGATCCCATTTTTTGCTGACTCATCTGGATAGAAACGCCGTGATTATTGCCCTCGCGGTTGAAAGAGTCCACCAGCTTGGCGATTGTCGACTGCAGCGTGGTTGGATCATAGACCTCGAAGATCAGCTTCCAACGCGGAGTTGGAATCATCGGCCCATCGAAGGCCATGGTAACTTCCCCGCCCAGAGGCGCTGCGATATCGTTCAATACATTCACGCCGCTTCTGCTCTCGAACTCATTCAGATGCTCGCCGAAGTTCGCATCGCTGCTGCCAATCATCTGAAAGATTTCTTCCATAATGTTTCGCGGATTCTTGATCACAGCGGACGTGACCATACTTGCATCCGGTGAAACGAATTCCAGTGATCCCATCGCCGCTGGAGCAGCCAGCCACGACGCCACCCCCTGCCGCTCATTCGCGAACGTCAGATCGGCGTGGCTCTCGGCTTTCCCGGCAATGTCACGATGCTCCATCGTCAGATAGCGCACATCGCCAATTCCCGGGGGCAAGTCCCGCCCATTGTTTACCTGTACGTTACGCGCAACGATTTGTTCCATGTCAGCACTGAAAAGCCACTCAACTCCTTGCTGGTAGGAATTGGCGATCTGCTGGTAAAACGGCGTCCCCGTAAAGCCGCCGCCCGAGCCCTGCTGCACGCGCTGTGCCGTCTGTTGTAGTTGTGCCGCATCCGGGCTTGCAATCAGCACATTTTTGCTCAAATATACAAAAAGCGGATGCCCTGAAGCCGTCGTAATCGCCCACGGGTTAAGTACCACCTGTAGCGCCGTCTGCGACGCGCTGGAAGTAAGCTGGCGGTTTTCTTTCTGTAGAAAATCCTCCAGCCCATCCTGCCGGACGCTCGCCAGCACGACTGCCGCGCTATAGTTGGTACCCTCCTTAGACACCGCGATATCGATCTCGTCTCCCAGATAACTGCTGAACGTCTTGAATTGATTCAGAATGTCCTGAAGTTTCGGTCCGCTTCCCTTCTGCTGCTGCGCCCACCAGTTGCGCAGTTCGGGACTCTGCTGTAGACGATCCTCGAATAAGCGGCCGGCTTCTCCCAGGGTGTTGCTCAGGTTCGGAATCGATGCATAGATAACCGTATGCTCGGGAAGGTACGACAGAAGGTCGGAGCTGTAGCGTAATCCGGGACTTGGAATCGCGGCAAACTGTTTCTGCAGAATTGCGAAATCCCCGAGTAGAGCAAGATACTTCGCGGCATTGCGGCTCCATGCAATGTCATTCTGGATGGGAACCTTGGTCACGGCCGGATTGGACGTCGCTTCCTGACCCGCCTGTAAATCCAAAGCGCTGTCGCCATAATCGACGTGCACGACGCCTTCGATCACGGCCACGCGCGAGCCCTTGGTGCCACGGTTCACAGAGAAGATCGTCCCCTTAACCGAGACCAAACCGTCGTCGGTGGCGACGAATAAGTGCCCGGTTCGCTGCTTCGCAGCCTGGACGATGACCTGTCCTTGATCGAGGCGAACCGTCATTCCTTTCCATCCCCGCGAGATTGAGAGATCGGATCGTTCGTCCATTTCGACCAAAGAGCCGTCGAATAATCGCACCATAGCAGTCGATCCTTTAGCGGTGCGGATTTGGTCGCCGTTCCTGATTTCATAGCCCGCTGGGATCAGGCGAGTTTCCGCGCCGCGCACCGTGTAGAGCGAACCATCGACCGACTGAACCGCGCCGCGAACGGGGTGCTGGCCAGGAAGGAATCCGTTGTGCCACGAGAGCACGGTGAACGTTACGGCCGCGACCGCAGCTACTGCGAAGGCGAAGCGCAACGCCAGCCAGCCGTTGCCGCGTTTGGTTTCGAATTGCCAAACCGGCTGCGCTTCGCCCGCTTTCGCGCTCTCCAGCGCATGACGGCATTTCACACAGGCATGGACGTGATCTTCGAACAAAAGAGCGCGCGCCGGAGACGCCTGCTTGCCGAGATAGGCAGGGATGAGCCGCTGAAAATCTTCGCAGCTGCGAAAAGTGTGTGCGCCGGAGTCTGCGGCTGTGGTCCCGGCAATCGCAGCTAAAACGCGCTGGCCAGCCTGCGCAACAACTTCGTCGTCGACGTGCTCGTTTCGGATTCTCGATAGAAGCTTTTCCCACTTGTCGTCATTCATGATCGATCTCCTATATACGGTTGAAGCTCTTTTCGCAGCTGTTGCCGCGTACGATGGACAATGACTGCAACCAGCACC
>Ga0335073_10002972_pt1 | contig 23435 bp, 22 predicted proteins | sample Lox_Sample_22_FD_207093 | JGI IMG/M metagenome (GOLD analysis project Ga0335073, IMG submission 207093) | Soil microbial communities from Loxahatchee National Wildlife Refuge, Florida, United States - Lox_Sample_2.2 | ecosystem: Environmental > Terrestrial > Soil > Wetlands | place: USA... | reverse complement strand
CTGCTCCCGGCCGCCCGCAGCAGGAAGGGCGTCACGGTCCGCTGTACCGTCAGGCCCTTGCCCTGCAGGTACCCGGTCATCGCATGCACCGTGGCCTGCGACGGCGCGAACTCGGAGGCGAACTGGCCAGCGGCGAGCCAGTGGCCGTAGTCAGCACTCCCCGGCGTGTACAGGGCGTGCAGCAGGGAGTTGAGGCCCGCCTCGTTTCCCGGCTGGAGCACAACCTCGACGCTCATCCGACTGGCCGACATCTGGCCGGTCTTGGTCGCGTGGACCGGCAGGTAGCTGCCCGGGATGTGGGCCATGCTGTTCGTCGTTGACGCCGACGCTGCCGACGCCGCCGCAGCGGCCGACAGCGAACCTGCCGCGGTCACTATGACCACCAAGGCATAGAGTGCTCGCCGGAAAGCCATTCTCCCACCCTCTCTGGCGTTTCCGGCGCGCGTTTGACACCGGCCGGAGGCCGCCGCTCTTCCTGAATGACAGGTACAGCATGCTCCCGGACACGCCGGTTGTCGAGATGTGAGTTATCAAACGTTCCGGTCGGTTATGGCTGACCTGTGGCCGCGGCGCGGCCGTCAGCCGTCGAGCTGGATCTGCACCCGGGCGACGTCCTGGCAGATCTTGGCGAAGATCTCGCGGCGCAGCCGGTTGTGCTCCTCGTCGGCGTCGTAGACGCGGTAGGCCTCGGCGTCCTGCCAGTCGTTGGTGATCGCAAAGCTCCAGCCGCCCTCGCGCAGCCCCAGGTCTGACCCGATGCTCATGGCCAGCATCCCGGGGAACCGCAGCGCGGCGATGCCCGCCAGGCCCTCCTGGAGCAGCGCGGCATCCGCCGCTCGCTGAGCGGGGTCGTCGGCCGACCGCAGCCGCCCGACGACCACGTTGCGGATCACCGGCGCTCCGCCGATCGCGCGGGCGCTGTGCTGCAAACGCGGTCCGTCATCTCCACACCGGGAGTCTTCCATAACGGACCGCCGGGGCGTCAGGCCAGCCCCGCGGCGGCTACCCGGCAGCGCTGTAAAGACAGCGAGCCGCATTTGTCAATTGTCGCGGATCGCCTGGCTAGCTTTCGACAATTGTCCGTTTTCCTCCAAGAGCCATGGCAGTAACCTCCGGATTATCCGGCAGCTACGGCAAGCTGGATTTTGATGCGATAACGAGGCGCCAGCCAGCTGATCCGCGCATATCGGTATGATGCCGACAAAATCTTGTAACCCCGACATTGAGAGGGGCCTCGATATGAAGCCTGGTCAGTCGCCAAGCAGGCGCCGGGCAACAACGAGCAGGACCAGACGCGGTCTGCTCGCGCTCACGGGGACGGTTTGCGCGGTCGCGCTGGTGCTCAGCGCCTGCTCATCGTCGAGTTCCACGACCGGTTCGCACGCTGCGGTACAGAAGGGCGGCACGGCGACGTTCGGGGTCATCAGCGGGCAAGGTCCGACCTGGATCTGGCCATTCGTCCCCATCGCCTACGAAAGCGTCCCCAACGGCCAGACGTTCCAGTTCCTGATGTACCGGCCGCTCGTCATGTTCGGGAACAACGGCAGTTCGGTCGTAGCCAACTACGCGCTGTCTCCCATCACTGCGCCCGTCTACAGCGACGGCGGCAAGACGGTGACGATCCAGCTCAAGGGCTGGAAGTGGTCCAACGGGGAAACGGTCGACGCGCAGGACGTGGCGTTCTGGCTCAACATGATGAAGGCGGAGAAGGCCAACTACGCCGGCTACACGCCGGGAACCCTGCCGGACAACCTGGCGTCGTTCTCGATCACCGCTCCGGACACGATCGTCCTGCACCTGACCAAGCCTTACGGGTCGACCTGGTTCACCTACAACCAGCTGGCCGAGATCACGCCGATGCCGATGGCGTGGGACGTGACCCATTTGGGGGCCAAGCCCGGAAGCGGCGGGTGTCACACCAGCGCCGCCGACTGCGCGGCGGTGTTCAGCTTCCTCACCGCCCAGGCCAAGGACACCTCCACCTACGCGACCAGCCCGATCTGGTCCGTGGTAGACGGCCCATGGAAGCTGTCCGTGTTCAGCAACGACGGCAACGACACCTTCGTGCCCAACAAGGCCTACTCGGGTTCACCGAAGCCGACGCTGTCGGCTCTCAAGTACGTCACCTACACCAGCGACGCCGCCGAGTACACGGCGCTGAAGACCGGCTCGCTGGACGTGGGCGCCGTTCCGCCTGCCGACCTCCCGCAGAAGCCGCTAAACCAGGCTCTGCCGTCGACCAATCCGCTCGGGTCCGGTTACAAGCTCGATCCCTTCTATACCTACGCGATCGCCTACTACCAGATCAACTTCAACAACCCCACCTACGGGCCGGTGTTCAAGCAGCTGTACTTCCGCCAGGCGCTGATGTACATCAACGACCAGGAGGGCATGTCGAAGGCCATCTACCGCGGCTACGCGTATCCCACGACCGGCCCGGTTCCGCCCAAGCCCGCCAACGCCTTCGAGCCCGCAGTGGAAAGCGCCAACGGCGGGGCGGGTCCCTACCCCTTCGACATCGCCAAGGCGAAGAGCCTGCTGGAAAGCCACGGCTGGAAGATGGTGGGCGGCGTCATGACCTGCGAGGATCCCGCCAAGTGCGGCAGCGGGGTCAAGGCGGGCACTCAGGCCAAGTTCACCATGCTCTACACGTCGGGCGTGGCCTCGCTAGCGGCACAGGAGGACGTCTACAAGTCAGACGCCGCGCAGGCGGGCATCTCCATCGCGTTGCAGGCCGAGTCGTTCAGCACGCTGCTCGGCGTGGCCGTCTCGACGAACAAGAGCTGGGTCATGGTCGATATCAGCGGCTGGGCGTACGACGGCCCCGGCTACCTGCCGACCGGCGAGCCGCTGTTCCTGACCGGCGCGCCGTCCAACTCGGGCGGCTACTCCAACGCGACAGAGGACAACCTGATCAAGTCCATCCAGGACAACCCCAGCATGTCGCTGTTCCACCAGTACGCGACGTTCACCGCCGAGCAGTTGCCGTTCATCTGGGTGCCCCAGATCTACTTCATCCAGGCCGTCAAGAGCAACCTGCAGGGCGTCGGGTGGAATCCGATGTACACGTGGTTGCCCGAGTACTGGTACTTCACGAGCTGACCGGCGTCTCGCGGGCCGGGTCACCTCAGTCGGGTGGCCCGGTTCGCTGGCGACTGACCTGCCGGCGGCGTACCGGCCGAGGATCTAAGTCACGGAGCCAGCGGGCGGGTAGCTTCCGGTCAGCCGCGCCAGCTTGAACCCGAGATGCAGGGCCAGGCGGTCGTTGCCATCGTGCAGATCGGCGCCGGTCAGCCGGCCTGCCTTCGCCAGCCGGTAGTACAGCGTGGCTCGGTGAAGCCGCAACTGCTCGGCGGTCCGCTTGGCGTCGCAGCCGAGGTCGAGGTAGGTCTCGACGGTCCCCGCCAGGTCGTCGTCGCAGCCGATCAGCCGGAGCAGCCGGGGATCGACGCCGGAGGAGCGGACGTCATCGCCGAGTGGCACCTGCACCAGCACCCGGAATGCGCCGAGGTCCCGCCACCGGACCAGGTCGCCCACCGTGGGCACCGCCGCGGCCACCTTGGCGGCCAGCAGCGCCTCGCGGTAGGAGTGGCGGGCGTCGGCCAGCTGCGGCTGCGGGTCACCGATCCCCGTGATCACACGCACATCGCCGCTGTGCGGGTTGCCGCGCACCGCCCGGGCCAGCGCGGCCGAGGCCTCGCTGGCCGTGATGGCGACCTGTCGGTCGTCGTCGGCCGAGGCGACCGGCACCAGCAGCACCCCGTGGTCCGGGCGTGCCATCTGCAGCAGGCCCGGCTGGACCCGCCTGCGCAGCAGCTCGAGCATGGCGTCGCCGATAATCTCGCCGGGCCCGGGCACCGGGCAGTCGGCCAGCCGGACCACCACGACGGCGTGGGGCGCGTCGGCCGCCGCGAGGCCCTGTTCCACGAGTTGCTGCGCCGCCACCTGGCGCATCTCCAGATCCGGGGTGAGCAGGTGAGAGAACACGCTCGCCGAGAGCCGGCGGTCCAGCTCGTCTTCGTACAGCAGCATTCCGGCGTGGTGGCTGACTCGCTCGACCAGCTCGATGTCGGGGCCGTTCAGCCGCCGCACGTCGTCGATGAGGAACAGGAAGCCGAGCAGCCGGCCCCGGAAGCGCACCGGGACGCACAGCCGGCCGAGAATGCCCAGCTCCGGGTGACTGGGTATCCGCAGCGGCGAGCTGGCCTGCACGATGCCGAACTGACGGAACCAGTGCTTGACCTCCGGGCGGGTCTCGCGCATCAGGATCGAATCCCGGCGGACTTCGTCGATGGGCCCGTCCTGCGCGGAGTACGCCACCATGCGCTGCTCATGGTCTTCCAGCACCGCCGGAGCGCCGATACGGCTGGCCAAGTCCTCGACGAGAGCCTGGAGTTCGTTCAGGGCCACAACCAACCCGCGATCTACGCGCCAGGATAATGCCCTAGTTTTGGCGAGTTTAAGGACCCGGTCAAGCACGAGATCTTAACAATTGTCGCAGCGACGAACCCTCGGCGTCCGACACTTGCGCATTGGCGGGATGGCCACGCCGCCGTGAGACTGCACCGATGATGGACTACCGGAGAACCTCGTTTCGCGAGCCGCCATCGGCCCGGCTGTCCGAGTACATGCGCCGTGGCTGGTCCGGGGATGCCGAGCGGGCCGGCCTGCTGCCGGTGCCGCCGGCCGAGCTGACCGCCAGGCGCCGCGCCGACATCACGCGCACCCTGCCGGTGTCCGGCACGTTCACCGCGCTCCAGCGCGAGGTTTACGAGATCGTGCTCGCCGCCCAGCAGGCGGCGCTCGCCCAGATCGGCCCCGGCCAGCCGTTTCGCGGCTATCACCGGGCGATCGCGCAGGTCCTCGCGGCCGGCCTGGAACAGCTCGGCGTGCTCCCGGTCAGCGCCGCCGAGTCGCTGCGCCAGGATTGCGGGCTGCACCGCCGCTGGACGCTCTGCGCACCCGGGCACATGCTCGGGCTGGACGTGCCTGCTCAGCCGGCCCTGTGCGGGGAGCACCGTCACCTGCGCACCTGGATCCGGGATCAGGGCGTCAAGGCCGCGGCAACCTGCGCGGTGTCCTCGGAACTGCGAACGTAGCGCACCTTGCCGTCGCGGAACTTCCAGTAGTGATGCATGTTCATCGCGACGTGCTTGCCGGTCGCGGCGACCGTGAAGGCGTAGCGGAGGAACACCATCACGTCCCCCTCATCATTGCTGGCGTAGGCCAGCGGGGTGAACTCGGTGACCGGCCCGGTCTTGCCGATGGCCTCGAAGAAGCTGACGACCCCGTCTTTGCCGTGCCTGGGGCCGTACCACGGCGCGGACTCGATGGCCGCGTCGGTGGACCAGTCGACGTCGTCGGTGACCAGGTCCAGGATGGCCTGGACATCACCGCGGCCGAACGCCTCGTACATCTGCCTGGCCGTCTGGATGTTCTGCTCAGTGCTCATGATCTTGCTCCTCCGTTCCGGGGGACCGGGTCAGGCCCAGAACGCGGCCACGGCTGCCGGGTCGCCGACGAACTGCTCGATGGAGCGCACGCGGCCGCCCTGCACGGTCACGAGCACGACTTGCGGGCCGTCCATCGTGCGCCCGTCGGGGCGGCTGGCGCTGAGCCGCACCAGCACGGCCACGTGGCCGTCGCCATCGGCCATGACCGATTGCGGCTCGGCGCGCAGCGTGCCGACGGTGAGCAGCGCCGACTCGGTCAGGTAGGCGATGATCGCATCGGGGCCGCGGTGGATGCCGCCGAGGCGGTCGTCGTTGTGGTGGTGCCAGGTCGCGTCGGCGTGAAGCAGGTCGCTGAGCGCGGCGAGGTCGCCGCTGGCGAACGCTGCGAAGACGGCGTGGACGACATCGACGTCGGTGTCAGTAGCTGTGCTGGCGGTTTGCGTGCTGGCGGTCATGGACGGCTCCTTGCTGGATCGCTGGTGCTTGCCTGCCACGAACCGTAAGCAGCGGGCACCGCCCGCAGCTATCGACCGTTCAGTCGATTTTGGCGGCGGCGGCCGGGCCGGGCCTGGCCGCCAGGCCATGCCGCATGGCGAACATCGCCAGGCCAGCCCTGGTCGAGACGTCGCACTTGGCGTAGATGTGCACCGTGTGCGTGTGCACCGTTGACTGCGAGATCACCAGGTCGCCGGCGATCTGAGGCTTGGTACGGCCCGCCGCCAGCAGGCGCAGGACGTCCAGCTCGCGCTCGGTCAGCCCGGCCGGCAGCGACGGCAGGGCCGCCGATGACGTCCCCGCGGCGTCCAGCACGGCGCGGACCGCGGCACGGTCCAGCGGAAGGCTGGCCAGGACCCGCGCCGCCTCGGCAGGCTCCAGGGCGGGCCGGTGCGGCCGCGCCTCGCCGAGCGCGCAGAACACGTCGGCCGCGGCGAGCAGGCAGGCGGGCATGTCCAGCTCGGCGCCGCCGATTCCGGCCGGGTACCCGGACCCGTTCACCCGCTCGTGGTGGCGGCACGCTACCAACCCGAGCGGGCCGAGGACCGCAGACCGGGCCAGGATCCGGCCAGTCTGGTACGGATGCAAGCGCACCTGTTCCCATTCCTCAGCCCGCAACGGGCCCGGTCGCTCCCAGAGGCCGGCCGGCACCGCGACCCGGCCGAGGTCGTGCAGCAGCCCGGCCCGGTAGGCGGCCGTCGCGTCGGCGGGCGAGGCGAGCTCGGCCGCCGCGCGCGCCAGCGCGGCGACCCCTCGCGAGTGGCCGGTGAACCACGGGCTCTTCAGGTCGGCGGCGTCCCCGAACCCGGCCAAGACCTCGTCGAAGGCCGCCTCGTCGCGGAACGTGCGCCGGGGCCCGGGCTCGGCGTCGACCACCGCCGCCCACACGTCGTCCGGGCTGGACAGGGCCAGTAGTTCGCCCGGCGCGTCCGCGAAGACGGCGGCGATCTCCGGATCGAGCGCGCGTCCGGACCAGCGAGCCACGGTCGCGGCGGCGACATCGCCGCCGCCGACGGCGTCGAACATCACGGCTGCGTAACCGACGGCCGCGAAGCGGGACGCCTCGGCCACCTCTGCGCCAGCCCGACCCGCCGGGACGCCGTGGCCGTCGAAGCGCTCGAAGCTGTCCAGCACAGCCCGCCGGACCGCGTCCGGCAGCCCCAGGCGGGCCGTCAGATCCGCGCCGACCTCGCAGTCCGCCCGCGCCCCCTCAGCCTTCAACCTTCCGACACCTGCCGGGCCGCCCAGCGCCTGCAACCGCGCGGCGTCAACACCCAGGCCTGCCAGGAACTCCATCGCCTCGCCCGGCTCGGTCGGGTCGATCAGATCGCCACGGGCGCGGACCACGATGTCATCACCACCGAACACCGCCGCGATCTCGTGCGACGTCGCGGCGCAGCCGGCGAACCGCATCAACGTTCCGTAGTAGACCTCGCCCTGACCACGTTCACCGAGCCCTGCCCGCCTGGCCAGCTCCGTCGCCAGCAGGCACGCGCGCATCGCCTCGCCCGGCGGGTGCCCGCGAGCCAGGTCGCTCACCCCCGACAGTGCCGCGACCACACCCGCCACGCCGATCTTCTCCCCCACAACCGCAAGTCTAAAGATCAACAGACGACCGGCCCACCGAACAGTCAAAGGCCACGCCAGGACCACTTTGCGGACACCCGGTGTCAGGGGGTCGCTCCGGGGAGGATGTCCCGGGCTTGCTGCTGTACGGCGAATAGTCGCCATTCTTCGGGGATCCCTTTTAGCGCGTGTGCCCCGCGGTCGCTGAATTGGATGCCTGATCCGGCGACAAGGTCCCTGACCGTGCTGGACACGAGCACCTCGTCGGCGCCTGCCAGCGCGGCGACCCTCGCGCCGGTGTGGACCGCGATGCCGGCGATGTTTCCGCCGGTTACCTCGCATTCGCCGGTGTGCAGCCCGGCGCGCACGGACAAACCAAGATCACGAACGCCTTCGACGATCGCGCAGGCGCAGCGGATGGCCCGCGCGGGCCCATCGAATGCGGCGAGGAAGCCATCGCCCGCGGTGTTGATCTCGCGACCGCGATACCGCAACAGCTCCCGGCGCACCAGCGTGTGGTGGCGTTCCAGCAGGTCGCGCCAGCGCCGGTCGCCGAGCTCGATGGCTTTGGCGGTCGATTCGACAATGTCGGTGAAAAGGACGGTGGCGAGCATCCGTTCGGGCTCGACGTCCTCCCAGCCGCCGGTCTGCCAGACAGCGGTCAAGAACCGCTCGATCTCGGCCTGGATCTGCGTGCCTCCGGCGCTCAACGCCATATGCCCGACGCCGGGAAGCTCGATGAACCGCGCCGAGCTGAGGCGCTGCGCGGTGTACGCACCTGCCTCCACCGGCACGATCTGATCCTCGCTCCCGTGCATGACCAGCGCCGGCACCCGCACGGTCGGCAGCACCTGCCGGATGTCGATCTCCTTGTTCATCCGGTACAGCCTCTCCAGCATCCCGGGACTCACGCCGTACCGGACATAGTCGATGAACGCCTCGGCCTCCTCTTCGGTTAGCATTCCCATCGCGCGCACCGCCTCCCGGGCCTTGGCGCGCCCTGCGAACACCTGCAGCGCCTGATCGGTTTCGTGCTGGTAGGCCTCTTCGCTGCGGCCCCACGGAAAGTCGGGAGCCCACAGGGTCCGCGGCGAGCAGCTGCGGACCGCCAGCGCCGCGGTCCGCTCGGGATAGGTCGCGGCGAACAGGATGCTCATCGCCGCGCCTTCCGACAGGCCGTAGAAGGCCGCGCGCCGCGACCCGACCGCGTCCATCACCGCCCGGACGTCGTCCATGCGCGTCTCAAGGCTCGGGGCGCCGCTCACCGGATCGGACATGCCGGTGCCCCGCTTGTCGAACCGGATCAGCCGGGAGAACGATCCCAGATCCTTGAGGAACCCCCCCATGCCGGGGAGCCGCCACTGCAACTCCATGTGAGTGACGAAGCCTGGCACGAAGACGAGATCGAATGGCCCATCACCAACCACCTGATAGGCAATGTGAACATCGCCGCTCAACGCGTAACGTGTCTCAGGCCCCACCCTCGAATTCTCGCCCATGAGCACAGGCCGCCCTGACGCACATCCGCCATCAGTGGATTCGCACGAAACGATGTCCCCGCCATGAAAGACCGGCGAGGCGTCGGCTAGCTACCTCCGGCAACGCCCATGTCAGCATGCGACTGCAACCCTCGCCGCGGGCGCGACACCAGGGTCGCCTGAGTTCAGCATGCTGGGAGGCCTTGTCCGCCGCGGTAGGCCGCAGCGACGTCGACCTCTGACAGGTAGCCTGCGGCCCCGTTGGGCAGGACGCACCGGTACCAGAGCGAGGAGGTGATCCCTGCTTTGTTGCGGGTGATCCCGGCACTAGCCAGATCTTCGTTGGTCATCTTGGCACCCAGGACTGTGCAGGTCGCCCGCAAGATGACCCCGCTCCACATCTGCGTCCGCGGAATCTCGCACCCCTGCGCTGCGCAGGATGGAATGGGCTTGCTGGACAGGTAGGCCGGGGCCGGGGCTTCGACCAGGCCCGATGGGCCGGTGGCGACCTTGTCCTGGACGACGGCGATGACTGGCGGCGTGGTGGCTACCTTGGCGGCGGGGCGGAAACCGTAGAGCGTAGCGGTGACGGCGGCGACCAGCAAGGCACCGGTGGCGGCAGCGGTCAGCCAGTGCTGGAACCTGGATGCCCGAGGTGACCGGGGCGGATGCGCCGCAGCAATGTCTTGTGGCGCGGCCTGGCCGCGCTGGGGGCGTACCGCGTCGCGTGCCTGCGCCCAGCGTGCCTGCCACTGGGCCAAGTCCCCGCCGCACGCCTGGACATACGCCTCAACGGTGTCCCAGGTAGGAAGGTGATCGCCTCCGGCCGCCTCGGCTAGCGCGGTTCGCGACCGGCCGGTCCGTCGTTGCATCTGCAGGTACTTGGGGCTGCCCGCCCGCTGCCTGAGCTGACGCAGCTCGCTGGCGAACGCCTGGATCGGTCCTGCTGCGGGGTCCAGCGGCCGCTCGGGCCTTCCCATGGCTTCCCCCAGTAAAACGTCGGCGGGCAGTGATAAACCGCCGCGCCACCTGGACAACCGCATAACTCCTTCAATGGAGTATGCCCGGAGCTGCCGGGACGCTCCGGCGAATGGCACATCGTCGCCTGATCAATCTCGGGAAGGAGACCGGATGACAACCGCCCTGCCCCCGCGGCATGCCGTCACCGGCCGGCGATCGCGATCAGCGCCTGCCCGGCCGTGACCGCTTGCGGCGGCCCCGACCCCTCCGCCGCCGACACCAGCCCGATCGCGATGCCACCGCAGCCGGATGCGGGCGGCGCGGTCGCCGTTCTTTACCACGGGCACTACCGGTCGCTGGTCAAGCTGGCCGCGCTGCTCGTGCCCGACCCCGGCGCCGCCGAAGCGCTCGTGCAGGATTGCTTCGTCGCCATGCACTCCGCCTGGCGCCAGCTCGCCGACACCGACCGGGGGCTGGCCTACCTGCACCGGGCGGTCGTGACCCGGTCCCGCTCGGCCCGGCGCCACCACGCGGCCGGGGACAAGATCGTGCCCGCGCCCGCGCCGGGCACCCCCGGCGCCAGCGCGGCTGCGCTGACCGAGCCCGAGCGCCGCGCCGTGGCCACGGCGCTGCAGGCCCTGGCCCCGCGCCAGCGCGAGGTGCTGGTCTTGAGGTACTACACCGGCCTGCCCGAAGACCAGATCGCCTCCGCCATGAGAATCAGCCCAGGCGCGGTCAAAAGCCACACCGCGCAGGCGATGTCATCGCTGCGCGCCGAACTGCGTGAGACAGACGGCCACTGAGTTTCCCAGTGCCCTCAGAGAGCGTCCTTGAGCTTGGATTCGCCTTCTCCGCGGCAGGCGAACAGGTTCTCGGACGTACCTCATCGCGGCTACGGACGTTCAAGTCGAGCGCTGGCAATGCATAGATAACAGCCTGTCGCACAAACCCCAGTCGACGCTCTGACGCTGCAAGATACAGGGCTACTTGGGAGCAGGAGCCCCAAATATGGGGGTGGAATCGATCCTCGCGCCGTTTATGCAACAGGCTGAGATATACGGCCCCGCCACCTGCCTACTCGGCTGTCAGAATTGCAACCGATGCGCCGAGCTCTTGATAACGCGCGCCGAGCCGCCGTTATCTCAAGCCCGAATTTGGGTGTCTTCGCTGTAACCGCCGCGGGTCCTGGGCTTCGGCGAGGACACGTTATCTATAGCGGTGTCTTCGCTGTAGCTGCTGTGCGGGCCGCGTTTGCCTCGAGGTGTGGTCCATCCTTCGGCTTGGTCGACGGTTTCGGCTGAGAGTGTCTTGAGTTCGCTGATCAGCTCGCGCAGGCGCTTGGTGTAGTCGAACAGGGGACGGTATCGCTCGAGCTGTGCGGGGCTGAGCGTGCGGGTGATGGTCTTGGCTCCGACCTTGCGGATCCATAACGGGTAGGGGCCGTGCAGGTGGCTTGGGTCGGTGTGACACCGGCAGCGGGGAGAGCCGCAGCGGGTGGTGCGTTGGACCAGGCTGCCTGGCAGGCATAGGCCGAGCTGGGCGATCTGGTCGGTGATCTGGCGCTGGCGGAGCTCGGTGCTGGCTGGTGTTGAGGGCATGCCTTGTTGCTATCGCATCTTTGCGCGTATCGACGAGGCTCCGCCGCCCGCCGCCTTGAAAGCTTTATCTTCAAGGCAGCGGGGACCCGGCCGGGCCGGCCGGATGGGAGGGGACGAACTGGCCGTGTTCGGCGGCACCCTCGGTCCATGTCAGCTCTTCGCACTGACCCAGGGTTAATGCCACCACGTGACTGCCACCCAGCGCCCTGGTCATAGGGCTCGGCCGCCCCCGCAGTCACCGGCCGGGCGTTTGGTGCGTGGGCGCCCAGGTCCCTAGCGAGCTCAGCCTGTCCTGCCCAGCAACGCGAGGAAGCGGCTTTGTACGTTCGCGTCTGCAGGGACCGCCACCTCGGGACCGATGGCGCCGGCGGCACGGAACGCGTCCAGCTGCGGCTCGATGATCTGTCGGCAGGCTTGCATCAGGTGTGGGTCGAGCGCGTAGTTCTGCCCGCTGGCCACGGCAAGGTCCCAGCCGTGGACCAGGACATCGAGGAAGCGATGCCCGGCATAGACCGCTCCCGGGACGGGCCCGTAGGAGACCGCGCATGGCGCGTCGAGCGCGCCCGGGCGGCGGAATACCGCTGCCGCGGCCGTCGCCGATCCCTCGTACGCCCCGGCGGGGTCATCGCCGAGCAGGTCACCGTCGAGCCGGGTGCCGACCCCCTCGATCGTGCCGCCGACAGCCAGCTCGGCCGCCCACAGGTTGCCGGACACCAAGTGGTTGACCAGGGCGCGCGCGTCCCAGCCGGTGCACGGTGTGGCGGCATGCCAGCGGTCTGCCGGTACGCCACGCACGATGCGGCCTGTCGCGCCCAGCGCCTGCGCATGTAGCTCAGCAATGCCGGTCATGACGGTCCCCCTTGTGCTGGCCCGCTATGCGGTTGCACATGGCGCGCAGCAGGATCTGCGGGCCGAGTTTCACGTTGTCACCAGTGTGCAAGAAGGTGGCGGACCACGTCGACCCACCTCCTCCACCATCAGGAAGTTGGCGGGGTTGGCGCCCGGGGACGACGTGGCCCATGGCGGTGCCGACGAACCCAAGGCAGATGACCCAGGCCCTGATGCCGTTGTCGTGGTTCCGTCCTGGATGACTTCCGTTAGGTCCCGCGAGGTCGCCCGGCCCGAGCAGTCACCGAAGGTGACCAAGTTCGAAGGGGGTGCCGAATCGCTCTCCTGGCTTGTAACCGGGATTCATTAACCTTCGCGTACGGGGGGCGCGAGGGCCAGGTAGTCGTGGATGAGGCGGATCGCGGTTGAGCCATCGCCCACGGCGGCGGCCACGCGTTTCATCGAGCCGTGCCGGACGTCGCCGACGGCGAATACGCCCGGGGTGGTGGTCTCCAGCAGGAAGGGAGGCCGCTGCAGCGGCCAGTCCTGACCGGTGTCGGGTCCGGTGAGGATGAATCCCCATTGGTCGCGCTTGATTCCTTCAGGGAGCCAGCCGGTGAACGGCTGCGCGCCGATCAGGATGAACAGGCCGGCGGCCGGTAGCAGTTCGGTCTGGCCGGTGTCGCGGTTGCGGAGCACTAGCTGATCGAGGTGCCCGCTGCCGCCGCCGCCGGCGACCTCGCACCGGTAGCGGACGTCCACGTTGGGCGCGGCTTCGATCTGGCGGATCAGGTAGTCGGACATGCTCGCCGCCAGGGACTGCGAGCGGACGAGGATCGTGACCTGCTGTGCGTACTTCGACAGGTGCAGCGCGGCCTGCCCGGCTGAGTTGCCGCCGCCCACCACGAAGGCAGGTTTCCCGGTCACGGCCTGCGCTTCGATGGTGCCGGCGCCGTAGAAGACGCCCGCGCCGGCCAGCGCCTCCAGTTCGGGGACCTCCAGGCGCCGGTACGACACCCCGCTCGCGATCACCACGGCACGGGCCCGGGCCTGGCTGCCGTCCTCCAGCCCGACCATCAGCAGGTCCCGGTCGAGGGCCAGAGACGTCGCCGGGTTGCCGTACACGAAGCCGGTGCCGAACACCCACGCCTGCTGGTAGGCGCGCTGCGCCAGCTCCGCACCGCTGACACCATCGGGGAAACCCAGATAGTTCCTGATCCGTGAGCTCGTCCCGGCCTGGCCGCCGAACGCCTCCCGCTCCAGCAGCGCGGTAGCCAGGCCCTCCGACGCCGCGTAGACCGCGGCCGCCAGGCCGGCCGGACCGGCCCCGACGATGACCACGTCATAAACCTGCCCGGCCGGCCGCACCTGCAGCCCCAGCGCCTCGGCTATCTCAGCGTTGGCCGGGTCCACCAGCACCACGCCGGTGTCCAGCGACACCACCGGCCCGGCAGGCTCGCTCACGCCCAGCCGGTGCAACGCCGCCCGGCCCTCCGGCGAGTCGCGGGGATAGAAGCGGAACGCGACGTTACCGCGGGCCAGCACATCCCGGAGCTCGTGGACCCGGGCCGACGGCTCGTCCCCGATCACCCTCACCATAACCCCCTCGGACCGCCCGCCCTGCTCGCGCCACCACTCCTCCAGCGATCCGGTGATCACCCGGTGGAAATGCTCATCCGGTGACCACGTCGGCTTGATCAGGTAAAACTCGAGCCAGCCCAGCGCCGCCGCCTCCAGGAACGGCGCGGGCGCCGCCATGTCGCGCCAGGTGACCAACAGCCCGCGCCGGGCGGTGGGAAAGATGTCCCTCACCCGCGCCAGCAACTGCGTCCCGCCCATCCCCGGCATCCGCTGATCGGCCAGCACCAGCGGCACATCAGCCCCCGCCGCCTTCAACTCCGCCAGCCGGGCCAGCGCCACCTCCGCCGACGAACCAGACACCACCCGGTAGTGCGCGCCATACCGCGATTCCAGCTCACCCGCCAGCGCCCGCAAGCTGGCGTCCTCATCATCCACCACCACCAGCACCGGCTTCGCCATGACGGCCACCCTATGCTCCCGCCTCCGCGTCATCACCCCGACGAGCAGCCAGGCCACGGCGGGCGGAGCTGGAACCGGATCGCGGTCGCGCTAGGCGTATCCCGGCAGGCCGCCCGGCACCGCTTCGCCAGCAAAGTCGGCTGAGCGCGCTCACCACGACCAGCCATAACGCCAGCCGCCGGATGCTCCAGTCCCGCCTACCTATTCAGCCACCGAGCGTGAACGCCAACGCTATTCACGGCACGCGCCCGAGCCGCCGTTCGGTACGTTTCGATGGGCCCAGACCCGGAACCGACGCGGACCGGCCCGCGTCCCTTGGCCGCTACGCCAGCGTGGCGATGGCCTTGTGTACCGAGGCGATGGCGCTAGCGCCTTCGCCGGTCGCGGCGGCGACCCGCTTCATCGAGCCGGAGTGGACATCGCCAACCGCGAACACGCCGGGAACGCTGGTCTCGAACGGCAACGGCCGCCGTCCCAGCGTGGCCCAGGCCGACCCGAGGTCGTCCTCGGTCAGCTGGACGTCGGTCCGGATGAAACCGTCGTCCCCGGTGGCGATCCCGGCCAGCCAGCTCGTGGCCGGCTCGGCGCCGATGAAGCAGAACAAGCCCGAGCACGGCTGGGCTTGCACGGTGTCCGCGGTCCGGTCGGTGATGCTGACTTCCTCGAGGAAGTTATCGCCGTCCAGCCGGGTGACCTCGCTGCGGCACCGTACCGTCACCCGCGGGTGGACCAGCAGCCGGTCGACCAGATAGGCCGACATCTCGGCCGCGATATCCGGACCGCGGACGACCAGCGAGACCTCACTGCCCCGGCCCGCCAGGTACAGCGCCGCCTGGCCCGCGGAGTTCGCGCCGCCGATCACCACGACCGGGCTACCGGCGCAGCTGCGGGCTTCTAGCTCAGTGGCCGCATAGTAGATGCCGGCCCCTTCGAAATCAGGCCAGCGTTCCAGCGGCAGGGCCCGGTAGTGGGCGCCGGTCGCGATGATCACGGCCTTGGTGTCGATGACTTCCTCGCCCTGCAGGTGCAGGCGGAGCAGGTCGCCAGTCCGTTCGGTGTCGAGCTTGACCGCCTGGCAGGGGCTGGCCAGCTGGGCCCCGAACTTCAGCGCCTGGAGCACGGCCAGGCCGGTCAGATCGGCGCCGGACAGGCCGAACGGGAAGCCGAAGTAGTTCTCGATCCGGGAGCTGGCCGCGGCCTGCCCGCCGGTGCCGACCGCGTCCAGCAGCACGGTGTCCAGGCCCTCGGACGCCCCGTAGACCGCAGCCGCCAGGCCGGCCGGGCCCGCGCCGACGATCGTGACGTCTACCGGCTTGGTGGACGAACGACGGTAGCTGAGGCCGAGCTTCTCGGCCAGCTCACCGGGCGTGGTCCGTTTCAGCGTGGTGTCGGGCATGATCACGGCCGGCAGGTCGTCCGCGGTCAGGCCGGAGGACTTCATCATGCCCTGGCCAGCGGGGGTGTCGGCGTCGAACCACAGGTGGATCAGGCGCTGCCGCGCGGCGTAGGTCCGCAGCGCCAGCGCCGCCGCCGACCGGTCGGTGCCGATGATCTCCACCGCCAGGGCGGCAGCGCTGCGCTGCAGCAGCTCCCGGCGCGCGATCAGCGCCTTGAACACGATGTCGGACAGTTCCACGTCGCTGGCCATGAGCTGACGCAAGCGCTCCGGCGACACCCGGTAGACCTGGCCGCCCTCCCGCACCTGGCCCAGCAGGTAGACATTCTGTCCGGTGAGCAGGTTCAGCTCGCCGACAAAACCGCCCGCGTCCACGGTCGCGACGGTCGCGGCGGGCACGTGCCCGATTGCGGTCCGGACCACCTCCACCGAACCCCGGTCGACCACGATCAGGTCGACATCTGTGTCGCCCGGCCGGAACAGCACGTCGCCCCGGCGGGTCTGGTGCGGCGTGCCGTAGGTCAGCAGGCGCGCGAACAGCTCATCGCCCAGCCGCGGCGATGCCTCACTGACCGGCACCAGCGGCCGATCCAGCCGTCCGCGCGGGTGGCGGGCGCGCAGCCGGTTCAGATCCTGCGGTGAGGCCCAGGCCACCGGCCTGGCCAGGCCGGCCTGACTGAACCTAGCGCCGCGCGCAGCCCAGGGCGCGGTGGCAGCACGCGAAAGTTCGTCCATTGCCGTCACGCTTCCAGCTCTCCGGCCATCTGGTCAAACGCCGTGCAGCCGACATGCTCGACTGGCTCGACAGCATGGACAGACGCGACAGCCAGCCCGGCCTAATGTCGTAGGCATGGCCGACCGGGATGTAGATGACGCGCTGGCGCGCAGCTTCCTGGCGGGCCTGCCGCCGGAGCTGGCGGGCAAGCTGCGGGCTGAAGGCGAGCGCGCCGACTACCCGGCGGGAACGACGGTTTATCGGGCCGGGTCGGACCCGCGGGCGGCGCTGGTCGTCGGTGGCCTGCTGCGGGTGTACCTGATGTCGGTCGAGGGCCGGCAGGTCACGGTCCGCTATGCCCGGCCCGGTGATGTGCTGGGCATCGCGGTGCTGGTGGGCGGGCCGGCCAGCACCAGCGTCCAGGCGGTGGAGTCATCAAGCCTGTTCCGGATCAGCGCGCGGACGCTGACCGCGGCGGCCCGGCGCGACCCGCGGGTCTGTTGGGCGATCGCCGAGGAGCTGAACCGCAGGCTCTACGACACGCTGGAGCAGACCGCGGTCAACGCGTTCGGCTCGGTGCGTCAGCGGGTCGCCGCCCATCTGCTTGATCTTGCCTCCGCCCAGCAGCACCCGCGCGGACGGCTGGTGGCCCGCGTGTCACAGCAGGAACTGGCGGACGCGGCCGGATCGGTTCGCGAGGTGGTGGCTCGGGTGCTACGCGATTTGCGGGTCGCCGGGATCGTGGCCACCGCAGCAGATTCGGTCGTGATCCTCGACGCGGCCCGGTTGTATGCCGAATCGGGAGGCACCGCGGGCCTGTGACTTAAGTCGCCCCGCGCGCGATTGAGGTCACTGACCCAGCCGTCAGATGGCGGCAGCCTGGTTGTGTCAGGCCCGGAAACCGGGCGGCCAGCAAGGAAAGAGATCCCAGCCATGAACACTTCAATCGCGATATCACGGACCGAACCCGGATCGGCCAGCGCGGTCAAGGCGGTCTCGGTGGTCAGCACCGGCACCGTGCGGATCCACCCCGAGCACCCCTACGGCACCCGCAAGCCACTGTATTGGTGGCTGCTGACCTCCCAGCAGTGGACGCCGCCGCGGCCGATGAACGTCTATGTCATCGAGCACGCCAGGGGGCTGATCCTGTTCGACACCGGCCAGGACCGCGCCTCGGTCACCGATGACACCTACTTCCCAAGCGGCCTGACCGGCTACCTGTATGACCGGCTCGCCCGCTTCGACATCGGCCAGAGCGACACCCTCACCGCCCAGCTCGCCACTCTCGGCTATTCCCCTGCCGATGTCAGCACAGCGATCCTGTCCCACCTGCATCAAGACCACATCGGCGGCCTGGCCGAGCTGACCGGCTCCGACCTGCTGGTCTCGGCCGCCGAATGGGCCGAACTGGCCAAACCCGGCCCGGAGCTGCGCGGCTTCCTGCGCAGCCACATTCAGCTGCCCGGACTCACCTGGCACCGGGTCAGCCCGGAGCCCACCAAGGATCCCGCCCTGGCGCCTTTCACCGAGTCGCTGGATGTGATGGGCGACGGGTCACTGGTGCTGCTGCCCACCCCCGGCCACACCGCAGGCTCGATGTCACTGCTCGTCCGCCGCGCCGGCAGGCCCCCACTGCTGCTGGCCGGAGACCTCACCTACGGCGCCGAGATCCTCCAGCGGGGCCAGCTGCCCGGCGTCGGCAACCGGCGGCGGCTCGCGGAAAGCTCGCACAAGGTTCTCGCCCTGGCACAGCAGCAGCCGGGCCTGGTCGTGCTGCCCGCCCACGACCCCACGGCCGCCCAGCGGCTGCTGGACAGCTAACACCGGGGACCACGATGGCAACATTCCACAACACCGTCACGATCGCCCGGCCCACAGATGAGGTCTTCGCGTTCCTCGCCGACTTCGGCAACATCCCGGCATGGAACTACGCGATCACACGCACCGTCCAGACCTCGCCCGGGCCAGCCAGGGTAGGTGCCACCTACCGGCAGACCCGCACCATCCCCCGCCACACCGAGGAAGCCTTCGAGGTCACCACCTTCGCCCCACCCAGCCGGCTCGCCATCAAAGGACAGGTCGGCCCCTTCGACGCCACCAGCAGCTACCTGCTGCAGCCGGCGGCGGGCGGGACCCGGCTGACCAACGATGTCGAACTAGCGCCCTCATCAGCGCTGCTAAGGCCGTTCGGGCCACTCGCGATCCCCAGAGTCAAAGCAGCCGTCGCGCGTAACCTCGGCACGCTCAAACAGCTCCTGGAAGGCACCCGCCCAGCAGCCGAAGGAGACCAACAATAAATACCCCCAGCGGTGGTGCCGGTGCACTGGCACCACCGCTCGCGGGCTGTCAGGGAACATACCCGACCGCAAACCAGCATGGCCATCCGGCAGCACAGCGCGCGCTACTTTCGGCAGAGTGGATCATTCGAGTCGTTGGGCCGCCCGGCCGTGGCCGACGGTCCTGTGACTGCGCGCCTGCGGCACGACTGGACGCGCAGCCCGGCTGCCGGGATGTGTTCCAACGGGTGATGGCGTGGCAGCATGATCGGATGCGATGCCTACGCACTCCGGAGAACCGGTTCGCTGACCTGCCCGGGTTTGGCTACCCGCCGCAGTACGCCGACGCGGGCGGAGTGCGGCTGGCCTGGGTGGAGGCCGGGCCGCCCGGCGGCGAGCCGGTGCTGTTGCTGCACGGGGAGCCGAGCTGGTCGTTCTTGTACCGCACGGTGATGGCGGTGCTGGCTGAGGCGGGGCTGCGGGCGATCGCGGTGGACCTGGCTGGGTTCGGGCGCTCCGACAAGCCCGCCGAGATCGCCGATCACAGCTACGCGGCGCATGTCGAATGGATCCGGGCGCTGGCGTTCGACCGGCTGGACCTGCGCGAGCTGACCCTGGTCGGGCAGGACTGGGGCGGGCTCATCGGGCTGCGGCTGGCCGCCGAGCACCCCGGCCGGTTCGCCCGGATCGTGGCGGCCAACACCGGGCTGCCGACCGGCGACCAGCCGATGCCCGAGGTCTGGCTGCGATTCCGCGAAGTAGTGCGCACCGCTCCAAAGCTGAGCGTGTCCCGGCTGGTCCAGGCCGGCTGCCAGACCAAGCTGAGCGCGCCGGTGCTGGCCGCCTACGACGCGCCGTTCCCCGACGAGACGTACATGGCGGGGCCGCGGGCGATGCCGGGCCTGGTGCCAACCTCCCCCGACGACCCGGCCAGCGCGGCCAACCGGGCCGCCTGGGCACGGCTGGCTGCGTGGGACAAGCCGTTCCTGGCGGCGTTCAGCGACCGCGATCCCATCACCGGGGCCATGGCCCCGGTCCTGCAGCGCGCCGTGCCCGGCGCGGCCGGCATCGACCACCCGGTGATCACCGGCGCCGGGCACTTCCTGCAAGAAGACGCCGGCGAACGGCTCGGCACCGTCATCGCCGACTTCATCCGCTCCCACCCCGCACGCCGCTGACCAGCCCGCGCCAGAAAATCCTGATGCAGTGTCGGATCGGGACGCCGCTGTTCGTGGAGAAGGTGGAGGGTGTCCCGCAGGTGGCCACCCCGGCAAGGAGGAGACATGACCGAATACCTCATCGCCTTCAACGATGAGTGGGTGCCCGACCACACGGTCGAGGAGCTGCGCGAGAAGTCCAAGGCTGTCAGGGCGCTGATAGCAGAGATGAAGGATGCCGGGGTCTTCATCTTCACCGGCGGCTTGGACGATGCTGCCCCGGTGTTCAGTGTCGATGCGTCGAGCGGCGCACCGCTGTTCACCGACGGCCCGTTCATCGAGTCCAAAGAGCACCTCGGCGGCTTCGCTGTCGTGGACGTGGCCGACGAGGAGGCGGCGCGGCTGTGGGCCGGAAAGATCGCGGTAGCCTGCGGCTGGCCGCAGGAGGTACGACGCTTCCGGGTCCCCACGCAACTTCCGGAGACTCCTTAACGGAGCCGGCGAGCGTTCCTACCGCGAGGCGGCGGCCAAAGCCTCGCACACTCATCTGCATGACTGAGCGTTTCGGCGGCCACGGGTGCGTTCTGCCGGTCAGGCGGTAGCCGCGCTGCCGGAATCACCGCTCTTGGGCGGACGGGGATGTACGCGCCGAGGCCGCAGCGCCCGGCGCATTACCACCCGAGTCGGTGAGCGCCGTACGACCTCCCGGAACCCGGCCCGTTCATACAGGCTGCGTGCACCGAAGAACATGAAGTCGTCATGGCTGCGCCCGGGCTTATCAACCGGGTAGGCCTCCAGCATCTTGACACCGTGATCCCGCGCGAAGTCCATAGCCGCCTTAAGCAGCCGGTGCTGTAGGCCCAGTCCCCGGTACGGCTTGGCCACATAGGTGCACACCACCGACCAGACCTGGGTGTCATCCACCGGCTTCATGATCGGAGACCGGCGCAGTTTCAGGTAATCCTCGCGCGGGCCCAGGCTGATCCAGCCCACCGGCCTGCCGTCCAGATAGCCGACCAGGCCCGGCACGACGCCGCTGCTGACCAGCCCGCACAAAGACCGCTTGTTCCTGTCCGCGGCCAGTCCGCTCTCCTTGCCGCTCGTGCGGTAATACATGCACCAGCAGCCGCGGACGATCGAGCCGCCCGGCAATCCGAACAACTCCTCAAGATCGGGCCAGGTAGCAGGCGTCAACGGACGCGCCCGGAACGATCCCAGCGCACGATAACCCTCAGGCTGCGGCACAGCCTCAGTCAACCACCAAGGCCTGCACCGCGGTCAGCCCCGCGCCCAGCGAGGTACGGCCAACAGCATCCCCGTCATGTCCCCCCCACGCACATCGCGGCTATGTGCGCGCGTTCATTTTGGGGCGCTTTTAGTGCATAGATATACGGTCCCGCTGCTGCCAGCCCGGCTGTGGCCAGGAATTGTCAACGTGCGGGAACTCTAGATAAGCGCTCGCCGAGCCGCCGTGACCTGGAAGAAACTGCTGGCCGCTAGTGCCAGTCCACATCCTGATACCACGTCACCGCGCCAGGCGGAGGCGGGGGAGGCCCGTGGGTACGCGTGACCCTGCCCTAGACGGTAAGGCGTGGCCGGCCTGCGCTCGGCATGAACGCTAACTTCTGCTGCCGGCGCGGTATGCAGGTCGAGGGTCGTGCCGATGACAACTGCTGGTCGGTTGAGCGGTCCTGGCGTATGGGCGGCGGGTCACGCTGCCGCGGCCGGATTATCCGCTGGTGATGTCGGCGGCAGCGCGGGTGTTCAGCACTCTGTCGGGCGTGATGCCCGCGCGCTCGGCTCGCTCGCAGCCGTTATCGAGCCAGTCGAGCTGGCCGGGCGCGTGCGCGTCGGTGTCGATGGCGAACAGGCAGCCCGCGTCGGCCGCCAGCCGGAGCAGGTCATCGGGCGGGTCCTGGCGCTCAGGACGGCAGTTGATCTCCACCGCGACGCCATGCTCCCGGCAGGCGTCGAACACCAAGCCCGCGTCGAACACGGACTCCGGCCGTCTGCGGCTTCCCATCGTCATCCGGCCGGTGCAGTGCCCGAGCACGTCGACATGCGGGCTGGCGACGGCCGCCAGCAGTCGCTCGGTCATCGGCCCGGCCGGCATCCTCAGCTTGGAGTGCACGCTGGCCACGACGACGTCAAGCCGCGCGAGCAGGTCCTCGCGCTGATCCAGGCCGCCGTCTTCGAGGATGTCGACCTCGATGCCGCTTAGGATCCTGAACGGCGCCAGATCGGCGTTCAGCTTCTCGATCAGCGACAGCTGCGCCGTCAGTCGCTCGGCCGACAGCCCGTTGGCCACCGTCAGGCGGGGCGAGTGATCGGTCAGCGCGATCCACTCATGGCCCAGCGCTTGGGCGGCTTCGGCCATCTCCCGCGGCGGGCTGCCGCCGTCGGACCAGTCCGAGTGCGTGTGGCAATCGCCGCGCAGCGCTGCCCGGATTCCGGTCTGCGGCGGCGGCCGGTAGGCGGCCTCCAGCCGGACCAGGTAGTCCGGCCGCTCGCCCTCCGCGGCCTGAGCGATCGCGCCGGCGGTGGCTGGCCCTATGCCACGCAGGTCCTGCAGCGTGCCGTCGGCGATCCGCCGGGCCAGTTCACCGGCGGGCATCGCCGCCAGCGCCGCGGCGGCCCGGCGAAACGCCTGCACCCGGTACGTCGGGGCGCCAGCACGCTCCAGCTCGAAGGCGATCCGCCGCAATGCCCCTTCCGGATCCATCCCTCATGGATACCCCAGCGTGGCCGTCACCGGCGCAGGAGACGTCGGTGATGGGTAGGTGCGGCTGCGGATCGCTGCACCACCACTACCCAGGCCGTGTGGCACGGTGTAGGCATGCCCTCGTCGTCACTCCCCCGCCAGCTGGCCCGGACCCGCCGCTTCCGCCTCGGGGCACCAGATCATTTCACCATCGCCGCGGACGGCGGCACCGTGCTGTTCCTCCGCAGCAAGGCGGGGGATGACCCGGTCACCTGCCTGTGGGCGCTGGACGTTCGCGATGGCCGAGAGCGGCTGCTCGCCGATCCGGACGGTCTGACAGGCGGGGCCGCCGAACGCCTGCCCGAGGCGGAACGAACCCGGCGGGAGCGCGCCCGCGATGAGGGCTCCGGCATCGTCTCCTACGCCACCGACGAGGCCGCGGAGCTGGCGGTCTTCGCGCTGTCGGGCGACCTGTGGACGGTGCAGATCGCCAGCGGGCTCTCGCGGCGGCTGACCACGGCGGGGGCGGCGGTGGACCCGCGGCCCGATCCGACGGGACAGCGGATCAGCTATGTCTGCGGCGGCGCGCTGCGAGTGGCCGAGGCGGACGGATCGGCGGACCGCGCCATCACCGAACCCAGCGGACCGGATGTCAGCTTCGGCCTCGCCGAGCACGTCGCCTCCGAATCCATGGGCCGCCACCGCGGCTACTGGTGGGCACCAGATGGGACCCGGCTGCTGGTGGCCCGAGTAGACACCGCCGCGGTCGAGC
>Ga0335073_10002969_pt1 | contig 23446 bp, 20 predicted proteins | sample Lox_Sample_22_FD_207093 | JGI IMG/M metagenome (GOLD analysis project Ga0335073, IMG submission 207093) | Soil microbial communities from Loxahatchee National Wildlife Refuge, Florida, United States - Lox_Sample_2.2 | ecosystem: Environmental > Terrestrial > Soil > Wetlands | place: USA... | reverse complement strand
GAGGGACTGGTCGGCCCGTTGCGGGCGGCGGGCCTGGAGGTGGTGCCCGCGGCCGGCGAGGGACGGGCGGGCGCCGGCGAGGGAGGGCCGGGCGCGGGCGAGGGACGGCCGGAGGCGGACGCGGTGCTGGCGGGCTGGTACCCGGAGTTCACCCTGGCCGCGCTCGAGGCGGCCTGCCACGCGGTGTGGCACGGCGCCGCGCTCTATAGCTGCTCGCAGTCGTTGTTCTTCGCCACCGCGCAGGGCCGGGCGATCGGCACGTCGCGCGCGATGTCGGCGATGATCAAGGATCTGACCGGGTGCCGGGTGCACCTGGTCGGCAAGCCGTCGCTGGACGCGCTGCGCACCGCCGCCGCCCGGCTCGGCGTGCGCCCGCGCGAGCTGGCCGTGGTCGGCGACGACCCGGAGCTGGAGGTGCCGATGGCGCACCGGGGGCGCGCGCTGGCCGTGGCCGTGGCCTCCGGGCTGGCCGCGGCCGGCTCGTTCGACCAGCTGCCGCCGCAGCGTCGTCCCCACCTGCACCTGGGCGGGGTCGACGAGCTGCTGTCCCTGTGCCAGGAGGAGGAACCCCGATGAGAGCGGTGGGCTTCACCCGGTTCGGCGGGCCCGAGGTCCTGGAGATCGTCGAGCGGCCGGTGCCCGAGCCCGGCGACGGCGAGGTGCGGATCCGGGTCGCGGCCGCCACCGTGAACCCGACCGACCTCGCGCTCCGTTCCGGCGGGCACGGCCCGCTTACCGGGCTGGCCCCCCCGTACGTGCCGGGGATGGAGCTGGCCGGCACGGTCGACGTCGCCCCGGCCGGGGCCGGCTACCGGCCGGGCGAGCGGGTCATGGCGATCGTGTCGCCGCGCACGGCCCGGGGCGGGGCCCAGGCCGAGTACGTGGTGGTGCCCGCCGATTCGGTCACGGCGGTGCCCGACGGGATGGGACTGGTCGAGGCGGCCACGCTGCCGATGAACGGCCTGACCGTGGTGCGCGCCCTCGACCTGCTCGATCTGGGCCCGGGGCAAACCCTCGCGGTCACCGGGGCCGCGGGCGCGGTCGGCGGCTACGCGATCCAGCTGGGCCAGGTGGCCGGGCTGCGGGTGATCGCCGACGCCTACCCCAAGGACTCGGAGCTGATCCGCCGCCTGGGCGCCGACGTGGTGGTTCCGCGCGGCGACGAGGTGGCCTCGGCGATCCGGCTGGCCACCGGCCATGGGGCGGACGCGCTGATCGACGCCGCGGTCATGGGCGAGCGGGTGCTGCCCGCGGTGCGAGACGGGGGCCAGGTCGCCGCCGTGCGCCGGTTCGCGGGAGAGACGGAGCGTTCGATAAAGATCGTTCTGGTGTTGGTGCGCGACTACCTGCACGCGGCCGGCAAGCTGGCCGAACTGGCCGCGCTGGCCGCCGCGGGCCGGATCACGCTGCGGGTGGCCAGGACGCTGCCGGCGGCCGAGGCGGCGCAGGCGCACCGGCTGCTCGAGGCCGGCGGGGTCCGGGGCCGGCTGGTGCTCACCTTCTAGGGCCTAGATATCGGTAACGATCTTGATGGGCTGGCCGGTGACGGCGGCGATGGCGTGGAAGTCGTGATCGTCGGTCAGCACGATGAGCCGTTCGTGTTCCGCGGTCGCGGCGATGAGCAGGTCGACGGCACCGGCCGACCGATGGGTGCCCGTTTCGGTCAGCAACTGCTGAACCTCGCTCGCGCGCTCGTACGCCCGGTCATGCATTGGCACCCAGCCGAACAGGTCGCGCATCAGGCGCCGCTTCTCCAGCCGGTCGCCGAGCGAGCGCGCGGAGTACAGGAACTCCAGCTCGACGACAGGACAGATCGCGATGACACCCGCCGTGAGCTGGTCCGACCATGCCTTACGGGTCTCGGACTGTAGTATCCGGAAAATGCCCGAGGTATCGGTGAGGTAGAGGCTGCTGCCGCTCATTTCCTGTATGCGGCCTTGTTGCCGAGGAACTCGTCGAAGTCGCCGCGGTCGGCCATCTCACCGAGTCCGGCCAGCGCCCGCAGTCGCACGAGTCGCTGGCCCACCTCGCGGAGAGCGGCGTTGACCGTGTCCTTCTTGGTCTTGGTCCCGAGCACCTCGGCGGCCGTCTCCAGGGCCTCTTGGTCGATCTCTACCGGGGTCTTCACCATGGCCATGCCGATCGCCTCCTCACCGCCAGGGTATCAAAGATATCCGGGCCGGATATCTCCGGCGTCCCGGGCGGGGCGGTTGAGGCGGGCGCGGGCTAGGCAGCTAGGGCACGGCGGGCGCGGGGGCGGCGACGCCGCTGGAGAGGCCGGCTTGCTCGCGGAGGCGGCCGGCCCGGTCGGTGCGTTCCCAGGTGAAGTCCGGCTCGTCCCGGCCGAAGTGGCCGTAGGCCGCGGTGGCCCGGTAGATCGGCCGGGGCAGCCGGAGATGGTCGCGCAGCGCGGCCGGGCGCAGGTCGAAGTTCTGCTGGACCAGGTCCAGGATCGCCGCCCGCGGGATCCGCTCGGTGCCGAACGTGTCGACCAGCAGCGACAGCGGCCTGGCCATCCCGATCGCGTAGGCGACCTGCAGCTCGGCCCGGTCGGCCAGGCCCGCGGCCACGATGTTCTTGGCCACGTAGCGCGCGCCGTAGGCGGCGGACCGGTCGACCTTGGACGGGTCCTTGCCGGACAGCGCGCCGCCGCCGTGGCGGGCCGACCCGCCGTAGGTGTCCACGATGATCTTCCGGCCGGTCAGTCCGGTGTCGCCGCACGGGCCGCCCACCACGAACCGGCCCGTCGGGTTCACGTAGAAGCTGCCGCGCAGGTCGCGCGGGTGGTAAAGGTCCTCGGGCAGGACCGCGGTGACGACCTCGGCCCAGAGCGCGTCGGGCAGTTTGTCCTCGGCGCCGTCGGCGTGCTGGGCCGAGATCAGCACCTTCTCGATGGCCTGCGGCCGGCCGTCGGCGTCGTACCGGACCGTCACCTGGGTTTTGCCGTCCGGCCGCAGGTAGGGGAGCACCCCGGTCTTCCTGACCTCGGCCAGCCGCCGGGCCAGCCGGTGCGCGAGCGCGATCGGGGCGGGCATCAGTTCGGGGGTCTCGTTGGTCGCGTAGCCGAACATCATGCCCTGGTCGCCGGCGCCGACCCGGTCGTAGTCGTCGGCCGGGCCGTCGCCGCGGGTCTCGTGGGCGCGGTCGACCCCCTGGGCGATGTCGGGCGACTGCCGGTCCAGGGCGGTGATCACGCCGACGGCGTGGCCGTCGTAACCGAGCTCGCCGGAGTCGTAGCCGATGTCGCAGATCGTGCGGCGGGCGATGTCGGCGAAGTCGATGCGGGCCTCGGTGGTGATCTCGCCGGCGATGACCACCAGGCCGGTGGTCACCATCGTCTCCACCGCGACCCGGGACGGCGGGTACTCGGTCAGCGCCGCGTCCAGGATGGCGTCGGAGATCTGATCGGCGATCTTGTCGGGATGTCCCTCGGTCACCGACTCGGACGTGAAGTGGAATCCGTCCTGGTCGCGCTCGCTCACGATTTACCCCTTGCTCGGAACGGGTGTACGGGTGGTGTCGCGCGCGGCCGGCCTGGCCGCGGCGGGTTCGGCGATCTCGGCGCGCACCATCGCGGCGCCGGCCACCATCGCGGCCAGCTTGGCCCGGGCGATGTCGGGCAGCAGGTGGCGCAGGCCGCAGTCCGGGTTGATCACGAGCTGGTCCGGCGCCACCACGCGCAGCGCCCGGCGGATGCGGGTCGCGACCAGGCCGGGGGACTCCACCTGCTCGGTCTTGACGTCGATCACGCCGAGCCCGAGGCCGCGGTCCCAGTGGTGCTCGGCGAGCAGGCCCAGGTCCTCGTCGCCGGTGCGGGCGAACTCCAGCGCGAGCTGGTCCACGTTCGCCTGCTTGACCGCCGGGAACAGGAAGTCGTAGTGACCCTCCCAGAGCGGCCGGGCGTACCGGTTGCCGTAGCAGACGTGCAGGGTCCAGCTCACGTCGGCGCCCTCGGTCACGATGTTGACCGCCTCGATGGCCAGGCCGACGTCCTCGGGATAGCCGGCCAGGAACGGCTCGTCGATCTGCAGCACCCGCGCGCCCGCCCGGGCCAGCTCGGCGGCCTCCGCGCCGAGCACCCGGGCCAGGGCCCGGACCAGCTCGGCGTGATCGGGGTAGACGTCGCCGGTGACCTGGATCCGCCGGGCCAGCGAGTACGGGCCGGTGAGGGACAGCTTGACCGGGCGGTCCGTCAGCTGCCCGACGAACCGGAAGTCCTCGGCCAGGCCCAGGCTGGCCCGGCCCGGGGCGGGCAGCTCGTCGCTCAGCCGCGCGTCGTAGTAGTCGAAGTAGTCGGCCTTGTCCGGGCGCCGGATCTCCACGCCCGGGATCCGGGCCAGCAGGTAGTCCACGTCGTTGTCGCGGCGCAGCTCGCCGTCGGACACGATGTCGATGCCGGCTCGCTGCTGGTCCATGACCGCGGCCTTGATCGCCATCTCGTGGATCTCGTCGAGGTAGCGGCGGCTGATCCGGTGCCGGTAGTAGTCGTTCTTCAGCTGGCCGAGCCACTCGGGCACCGAGTAGGACCCGATCACGGTGGTGGGCAGCAGCACCGGCTCGGTCATTCCCTGACTCCCGCCGTGAGCGTCTTGACGTTGGAGGACGGCCGCGCGGCGAACGGCAGGATGCGGACGTCGAAGCCGGCCCGGCCGCCGATGTGGCGCAGCAGCGGGCCGTTGACCCAGTTCACCACCGAGCCGTCGTACTTGCCCGGGCCGAAGAAGCCGGACTGGTAGCGGCGGACGTCGTCCAGGAACAGGTCGTGGCACTGCAGCCGGCCGAAAGGGTGCAGCAGCGGCAGGGTCTCGGCGAAGCTGCTCAGCGCCCCGTTGTTGACGTGGATCCGGATGTCGCCGTACGACTCGAGCTGCGAGCGCAGCAGCTCGCCGCTGCGGTCCGGGGTGACCTCGTACAGGTCGAGGCCCTCCAGCGGCCGGTACCGCTCCCGCAGCCGCAGCGCGGCCCAGACATCGCGCCAGAACGTCACCGCCTGAGCGGCGCCGGCGAAGTGCTGCGGCAGCGCCTCGCACAGCAGCTCGGGGCCGAGCCGGAGCAGCTTGTCGACCAGCTCGGAGATCTTCCCCGGCGGCGCCGAGCACCCCCGCGCGATCCGCTCGGCGTCCGTGCCGGGCAGGTAGGCCCGGGTCTCGACCTGGTAGGTGCGGCCGCCGATGCGGGCGACCTCGTCGCTGGGCAGGTTGTCGTAGACGTTGGAGATGTAGACCAGGAACGCCTTGCCGCGCAGGAAACCGAGGCTGACCGCGGGATGCGTGGCGTCGACGACCAGCGCGCTGACGTGGTCGCCGTGGTGCGCGACGGCCTTGAGCGCGCGGCCGAGGACGTGCGGCGAGTAGTCGCCCATGATGTAGTGCAGCCGCCGGTAGTAGTCGCGGCTGTGCGCCCGGGACAGGGCCACGAACTCGTCCAGCCAGGTCCGGGCCTGGTTGCCGTTGCCCACCCCGAGCTCCACCACGTAGAGCTCGGGCGGCAGCGCGCTGCGCGCGTCCAGGTCGTCCCAGGTCTTGAACAGCTCCAGGATCAGCTCGCGGACGGCCGCGGCGTTGCGCGCGTCGCTCTCGCCGCCGGGCAGCGCCTGCTCGTAGTCGCGGCCGGTGGCCTGCTCCCACAGGGACAGGGCCTGCCAGTACAGCGCGTTGAAGCCCCAGATGCAGCTCTGCCGGCCGGGCGTCCACGGGCCCAGCGGCACCCGCGCCGAGGTGTCCGGCCTGGCGTGCTCCTCGAGCAGGGCCGCGACCACCGAGCGGAGGTCCGCGTCAGCGCAGCGGCGCAGGTCGATGGCCATTTCGAGGCCAGTCTCGGGGGAGCCGGGGCGTTCAGAATCCTGGTTGTCAACCGGGTCGGCGCGGAACGCGTGGTCGGCCGCCTGGGCCAGGATCGGACGGTAGTCCGCGACCTCACGGAAGTTGGAGCGGTACTGGATCCAGTCGCACACCACGGTCAGCCGGGACAGGTCCACGTCGCCCGCGCAGAGCGCGCCGACCACCGGGGCCAGGGCCGCGGTCACGTCGACCGGGTCCTTGCCGCGCAGCCGGCTCACCGGCCGCACGTCAACCCGCACGGGAGCCTGCCAGACCGCCGACGCCCGCGCGCTGCAGGATCTCGGGGACGCGGTGCTCGTTGCCGACCGCCATGACGTGCACCCCGGCGACGCCGTGGATCTGCCGCAGCGCGGCGATCGTCTCGGCGCAGATCGTCATGCCCTCGTCGGCGAGGCGGTCCTCGGGAACGCCGCGCAGCCGGCCGGACACCTCGGGCGGCACCTGCACGCCCGGCACGCGCTGCTCCAGGTGCTCCAGCGCGCGCAGCGAGGCGATCGGCCCGACGCCGGCCAGGATGTGGCAGCGCTCGTGCAGGCCGAGGTCGCGGACCTGCGCCATCCACCGCGCAAACGCGCCCGCGTCGAACACGTACTGGGTCTGCACGAACTGGGCCCCGGCCGCGATCTTCTTGCCGAGCCGCGCGGCGCGGAAGTCCACCGGCGGGGCGGACGGGTTCTCGACCGAGCCCAGGAACCAGTGCGGCGGCGGGTTCAGCTTGCGTCCGGACAGCAGGGTCCCCTCGTCGCGCATGATGCGCGCGGCCCACAGCAACTGCACGCTGTCGAGGTCGAACACCGGCTTGGCGTCGGCGTGGTCGCCGAACTTCGGGTGGTCGCCGGTCATCACCAGGATGTTCGGTATCCCCATGGCCGACGCGCCGAGCAGTTCGGACTGCAGCGCGATCCGGTTGCGGTCCCGGCAGGTGAGCTGCATGATCGGCTCCACCCCGGCGGCCAGCGCGGCCAGGCTCCCGGCCCAGCTGGACAGCCGGACCGAGGCACCCTGGTTGTCGGTGATGTTGACCGCCGTGACCCAGTCGCGCAGCGGCGCCACCTTGCGTTCGACCGCGCCGGTGTCGGCGCCGCGCGGCGGGCCGATCTCCGCGGTCACGGTGAAGGCGCCGCTGTCCAGGGTGGCGCGGAACCGGCTGGACGCGCGGGCGGGCTGGCTCATGGGCGGCCGGCCCTCGCCGCGCGGGGCAGGTCCAGGTCGGCCCACAGGTCCTCGTCGCGGCCCTGCCAGTACCGGAGCCACGAGCTCTCGCCCCAGACCCGGTGATCGATCGGGAGCTGCAGCGCCAGCAGGTCGCCGGGCCGGCCCTGGCTCTGCGCTCGCTCGAAGGCCACCAGCCAGACGCAGCGCATCGACGGGTAGACCTCGCAGCGGCCGTCGGCGCCGACGCCGCCGCACGGACCGTTCCTGAGCTCCTTCGGGCAGGTCATCGGGCACGCGTACCCGGTCACCGGCAGCGCGCACTGGCCGCACATCCGGCAGCCGAAGATCTCCCGCTTCACGCCCTTCTCGGCCGCGGTGAACAGGCGGCGCAGCCGGGGCCTGGTGTCCAGCCAGGCGGCCAGCCGCCGGTAGGCCGCGTTCGGCTCGAGCAGGTGATGCAGCAGGTACATGGAACGCGCGGGCGCGCGCGGGGTGACCGGGCGGGGGCCGCCCGCGCTGGTTCGTCCCGGGCCGGCCGCGGCCGGGCCGCCTGCGATGCTGGCGCTCAAGCGCGTTCCCTCCGATGTTGCTCGGCGTGACTTCAGGATCGGTTTGCCGGGCTTGTCGGGGCTACATCCGGTTCCACAAGCTCGTATTCGTCGTGGTTGTGCCAGCGGGACAAGGGCGGGCCGGCCCGGCCGTCAGCCCAGTGCGGCGGCGAGCAGCTGGTCCAGCGCGGCCGGGGCGTCGCCGGGAACGGTCAGCACCACGCCCTGCACCAGCGGGCGGACCTCGGCCAGCAGGCCGGCCGCGAGCTCGAGGCCGGCCTCGGCGCCGCGCCCGCCCGCCCGCTCCATGGCGGTGAGCACGCGCGGCGGGATGTTGATGTCCGGGACCTCGTGCGACAGGTAGTCGGCCTCTTCGAAGCTGCGCAGCGCCGCGATCGACAGCAGCACCGGAACGCCCTCCTCGGCCAGCGCGGCCAGCATCAGCCGGAGCTGGTCCGGCTCGTACACCGGGCGGCTGATCAGGTACCTGGCCCCGGCGTGGATCTTGTTCGCGGTGCGGGCGATCTCGGCGTCGAGGTCGGCCGCGCTCGGGTTGAACCGGGCGCCGGCGTGAAACGAGGTCTTCGTGGCCAGCGGCAGCCCGTTGCAGTCGGTGCCCTGGTTCAGGCCGGCGACCAGCTCGACCAGGCCGACCGAGTCGACGTCCCAGATGCCGTCGACGTTGGGGTAGTCGCCGAGCAGCGGCGGGTTGCCGGTCTCGCAGACGATGTTCCTGACCCCGAGCGCGTTGGCGCCGAGCAGGTCGGCCTGGAGCGCCATGATGGTCTTGTCCCAGGTGGTCACCGTGGCGATGGTCTCGAGGCCGGCCTGGGCCTGGTGCCCCAGCTGCTGCAGCTGGAAGGCCAGGTCGATCGTGCTGAGCTGGGCTCGCGGGCTCGGCCGGGACGCGACGAAGAACGTGTTGATGCCCCGCTCGCCCAGCGCCGCCGCCTGCTCCGCCGCCTCATCGGCCGTTCCGCCGACCGGCGCGGCGATCCCGGCCGCGACCACGAACTCGCCGCTCGCGAGGCGATCGCTCAGCGTGCCGCCCTGCGCTCGGCCCAGCGTGACCGGCGCGGCCGCGCGGGCCGCGGCGGCGGCCCGGGGCCGCCCCGCGCGGACCGGGGTGAGGCCGGAGATCTCGCCGGCCACGGCCTGGATCTGGGCCGGCGTGGTGCCGCAGCACCCGCCGACCAGCGTGGCCCCGGCCTCGACCAGGCGGCGGGCGTACCGCGCGAAGTACGCGCCGTCGACGTGGTACTCGAACCGGCGCCCGGACACCCGGCGCGGCAGGCCGGCGTTGGGCTGCGCGCTGACCGGCAGGTCGGTGTGCGCGACCAGTTGCTCGACCACGGACAGCACGCCCTGCGGGCCGAGCGTGCAGTTGGTGCCGAGCATCGCGACCGGCAGGTCGCTCAGCACGCCCGCCACCTCGCGCGGGCTCTCGCCGCCGAGCGTCCGGCCGTCGGCCGCGAACGTGGCCTGGGCGATGATCGGCAGGCCGGTGACCTCGGCGGCGACCCGGACCGCCTCGGCCAGCTCGTCCAGGTAACCGAACGTCTCCAGGACGATCGCGTCCACGCCGCCCTCGGCCAGGCCCTCGATCTGCTCCCGGATCGCCTCGATGCGCTGGGCCTGCGCGACCCGGCGGCGCTGGCTGGCGGTCACCGCCGGGGAGACCGAGCCGCCGACGAACACCGGGCGCCCGGCGCCCGCCCCCGCGCTGGCCCCGTCGCGGGCCGCGGCCGCGATCCGGGCGCCGGCCACGTTGATCTCCCGGACCAGGTCCTCGAAGCCCTGATCGGCCAGCCGGAGCCGGTTCGCGCCGTAGGTGTTGGTCAGGATCATGTCCGCGCCGGCGCTGAGGTAGCTCTCGTGAATCGTGCTGACCAGCCCGGAGTTGGACAGGTTGAGCTCGGGCAGGGCCCGGTCCAGTGAGTTGCCGGCCGCGTGCAGCATGGTCCCCATCGCGCCGTCGCAGATCAGGACCTGCCGGCCGAGCGCCGTGGCCAGATCGGTCATGGGCCGCCTCCCAGTGCGTCGATGATCTCGAGCGCGACCTGCGCCATGAGCCGGTCCCGGTAGTTGCCGAGCTGCAGGCCGGTGATCTCCTGGATCCGCCTGATCCGGTAGGCGACCGTGTTGGGGTGCACGTGCAGGCTGCGCGCCGTGCGCTGCGGGCTGCTGTTCTCCCGGAAGTAGCAGGCGAGCGTGGCCAGCAGCTCGGTGCCGCGCTGGCCCTCCTGCCCGCCGAGCTTGCCCAGGATCTCGGCGGCGAACGACCGTAGTTCGGCAAGGTCCGGAACCTGCAGCAGCAGCCGGTGGATGCCGAGGTCCTCGAACGCCACCACCTGGCCCCGGCGTCCCAGCCGCTGCACGGCCTCGATCGTCCGCCGGGCCTGGCCGTAGGAGCGGGCGATGTCGGCCGGGTCCTGGCAGGCCGAGCCGATGCCGATGGTGATCACCGTCTCGGGGAACAGGTCCCGCATCCGGGCCAGGCAGCCCGAGCTCAGCCGCCCCGCCTCCGCGGGCTCGGGAACCACGATCACCACCTCATCGTCGCGGATCGAGCTGATCGCGCCCGGCACGCGGGTGGTGAAGAAGTGGTCGATGGCGGCGGCCACGCGCTTCTTGAACGCCGTCGCGCTGGCCCCGGGCCGGGCCGAGCCGGCCGCCTCGAACGCCACGGCCAGGATGCGGTGCTCGCGGGTGGCGTCGTAGCCCAGGTGGCGCGCCCACCGGCTCACGTCGCCGGTGTCCCGCCCGCCCAGCAGCAGCCCCTCGACCAGGTCGTCGCGCACCTGGCGGGCGGCGGCGGCCACCACGCGCTCGCGGCCCAGGATCACCCCGCAGATCGTGGCCGCGTGCTCGGTGACCAGCAGGCTCATGTCGCCGCCGTCGCCCTTGTATCCGCTGCCGAACGTCATCAGGTAGGCCGGGACGTCGTCGCCGACCAGGATCGGGGCCACGATGACCGGCACCGCGTCGCCCACGTCCGGCAGCCGCAGCGACCGCCTGGTCTGCGCGGTGCTGTTCAGCACGGTGGCCAGGCGCGGGCTGGCCAGGTACTGCCGCACGTAGTCGGCGACCTCGTCGCTCGTGCCGGTGTCGGCGGCGGCCGCGGTCAGCACCTGGAGGCCGCGGCTGACCACGGCGACCGTGGCCACGGTGCGCTCGGCCAGCAGCCTGGCCACGGTCGAGACGTCGGCGTCCTGCAGGGTCAGGCCGGTCAGGTGCTGGTAGACGGTGACCAGCTCACGCAGCAGGGCGTTCTCGTGCTGGACCGCGCGGTGGTCGAGCACAACCGAGGGCTGGCGGGCCTGGGGCCATGTCTCCGCCATAAAGCTGCAGCCTACAGCGCGGGCGGCATCGGCTCTTGTGGTCAAACACAAATGCCTGCCGAATGCGCTTGGCGCGGGGCCCGGTTATGGACCGTGTTAGCTGGTCATTGGGCTGGTCGCGACGCGGGCTCCCGGCTCTCGCCGGGTTGTGCCGGTGGCACAGTCGTGCGGGATCCTGAGGATAGGAAGAGCGCGGGAATCAGGGCCAGGGCGGTGAAACCGACGCACCACCAGAACGTGTGTGCGTACGCGGTGGCCAGGCCCGCCGCTCCGGCGGCCGCGTGCGCCGCGGCCTGCCGGTCGAGAATCACCGCCACCAGCACCGCGGCGCCGAACGAGCCCCCGACGAACTGCACGATCCTGGTCGCGCTGCTGGCGTGCGGCACCTCGTCCCGGCTCAGCCCCTGGAAGGCGCCGGCCATGACCGCGATCGTCGCGAGGCCGAGGCCGGCGCCGCGGACGACCAGGGCCGCGCCGAGCAGCCAGTAGTTCGCGTTCCGCCCGGCGAGCCCGAACGGGATCGTGCCGATGGCGGCCAGCGCGATCCCGGCCAGGACGACGAGCCGGGGGCCGATCCGGTCGGTGAGCTTGCCCGCCAGCGTCCGCGGGGCAATGCTGCCGAGGCCCTGCGGGACCATCAGCAGGCCGGCCGTGAGCGCGCTGTCGTGCCGGACCTGCTGAAAGTACAGCGGCAGCAGCAGCATCGCACCGTAGATCGAGAGCCCGGCCAGGAACAGCAGGGCGGTCGCCCCGGTGAACGAGCGCGACCGGAACAGCCTCAGGTCGACCATGGGTGTCGCGGACGTCCGCAGCGCGTGCCAGCAGTACGCGGCGAGCAGCACGATGCCGGCGCTCAGCGCGATGATCACCCCGGCGTGGCCGAAGCCGCCCTCGGTGCTCACCTCGGCCAGCCCGTACAGCAGCGCCACCAGCGCGGGCGGCAGCAACATCAGCCCGGCCAGGTCGATGCGTGACGCGCCGCCGCGCGGCCGCGACGCCGGCAGGTGCCGCCAGGCCAGCACCAGGCCGGCCAGGCACATCGGCACGTTCACGTAGAAGATCCAGCGCCAGCTGATGTTGCTGATGATCAGCCCGGCGATCACCGGCCCGAAGATCGGGACGACGACGACCGGGAGGCTGATCGCGGCCATCAGCCGCCCGATCCGGCTGGTGCCGACCGCCTGCACGAGCAGCGTCGTGATCAGCGGCGTCATCATCCCGCCGCCGATGCCCTGGACCACGCGGAACGCGATCAGGCTGTCGATGTTCCACGCGGCGCCGCAGGCGACCGATCCGGCCAGGAACAGCGCCAGCGAGGACATCCACACCGCCCGCCCGCCGAACCGGGCCAGGGCCCAGCCGCTCAGCGGGATGACCATGGCGAACGACAGCAGGTAGCCGGTGATCACCCACTGGATCGTGGACACGGTGGTGTGCAGGTCACGGCCGATCGTGTCGACGGCCACGTTGACGATCGAGGTGTCGAGCAGCGACGGGATCGCGCCGGTCAGCAGGACGATGATGAGCCTGATCACGGCCGGGTCCAGGCGCTCGCGCGCCGGCTTCGCGCCGGTGGCGTGGTCGGCCTGGTCAGCGGGGGGCGTTGCGTTCATGGTAGTAAACTACACCGTGCAGTCTACATAGGTAAACTGGGTAGTGTAATTTGCCGGCGGCCGGCCGGTGACGACGGGAAGGAGCGCGCGGACCGATGCCGAGCGTGCTGACGGGCGCCGAGCCTGGCGGAAGCGGGAGCGGGAGCGGAAGCGGGCGCGCGGCCGGGGGATCGGGGCCGAAGGGCCAGGCGATCGCGGCGGCCGCGATCGCGCTGTTCCTGCGCGACGGCTACGAGCGGACCAGCGTCGACGCGATCGCGGCCGAGGCCGGGGTGTCCAAGCGCACGATCTACAACCGCTACGGGGACAAGGAGAACCTGTTCCTGTCGGTGCTGCGGGACAGCTACGCGGCGATGATGGTGACCTTCCGCGAGATCGCCGACGCGCACCTGGGCGAGGCGCGCCTGGCCGCCCGGAACGGCGACGTGCAGGAGGATCTGACCGCGTTCGCCCGGGAGGTCGCGGCCCGGGTAACCACGGCGCCGGAGCGGATCGCGCTGGCCCGGCTGGTCCTGGCCGAGGCCCCGTTCTTTCCCTGGCTGATGCGCCAGGAGATGGGGCCGCGGAGCCTGCACGGGATCATCGCCCGTAGCCTGGCCCGGCTGGACGAGGCGGGGCGCCTGGCCGTCGACGACCCGGACGAGGCGGCCGACCACTTCATCGCGCTGACGTCGAACCAGATCAACGCGCGGACGCTGTTCGGCACGCTCCCGATCGGCGACGCCGACCTGGACCGGCTGATCACCGGCGGCGTGGCCGCGTTCGTGCGGGCCTACCACCCGGCCGGCTAAGGCAGGGACTGCTCGGTCCAGATGCACTTTCCCGTGGTCATGTACCGGGTCCCCCAGCGATCGCAGAGCGCGGCGATCAGCTGCAGGCCCCGGCCCCCCTCGTCGGTCCACTCCGCGCGGCGGATGCGCGGGGTCGTCGGGCTGCCGTCGAAGACCTCGCAGACCAGGGACCGGCTGCGCAGCAGGCGCAGCTGCACGGGCTCCCTGGCGTGCAGGATGACGTTGGCCACCAGCTCGCTGACCAGCTCCTCGGTCGTCACGGCCAGTTCGTCCAGGTCCCAGGCGGCGAGCTGAGCCCGCACGTGCCGGCGCGCGGCCCGGGCGGCCTGCGGGTCGAACGGCAGCGACCAGGAGGCGATGGCGTCCGGCTCGGTCGCGTGCACCCGCGCCACCAGGAGCGCGGCGTCGTCGTTGCTCTGCAGGCCGGCCGGCAGCAATGCTCCGGTCAGGTCCTCGCAGAGCTCGTCCAGGCTCTCACCGTGATGGTCCCGGAGCAGCTCGGCCAGGCGGCTCATGCCGGTATCGCTGTCCCGCTCGGCCGACTCGATCAGGCCGTCGGTGTAGAGGACCAGCAGGCCGCCCGCCGGAACCGGCAGGTCCACGACCTCAAAGGGAGGCTCGGCCACGCCGAGCGGCGGATCGGTGTCCGCCTGCGCGAAGCGCACGGTGCCGTCCGGCCAGACCACGGCGGGCGGCGGATGGCCGGCCCGGGCGAAGCTGCACACGCGCGTGACGGGGTCGTAGATCGCGTACAGGCAGGTGGCGAACGTGTCGTCACCGAGCCCGTAGACCAGGTCGTTCAGGTGGCTCAGGATCTCGTCGGGCGGCAGGTCGAGGTCGGAGAGGGTCTGCACCGCGGTGCGCAGCCGCCCCATCATGACCGCCTCCGGCAGGCCGTGGCCCATGACGTCGCCGATGACCAGGGCGGCCCGGTCGGCCGAGAGCGGGATGACGTCGTACCAGTCGCCGCCGACGTCCGCGCGCGGCCCGGCGGGCAGGTACCGGGCGGCCGCGGTCACGGCCGGCAGGGCGGGCAGCGCCGATGGCAGCAGGGATTGCTGAAGTGCCTGCGCCTGGGCGTGTTCGGCGTCAAACAGCCGGGCCCGCTCCAGGGCCTGGGCGATCAGGCCGCTGAGCGCGATCAGCAGCGCCCGTTCCGAGCCGGTGAGGCGGCGTGGCCGGTCGAAGGAGACCACGCACAGGCCGACCAGCCCCCCCGAGACGACCAGCGGCATGAACGCCCAGGCCTGCTTGCCGGTCCCGGGCTGCGCGGCAAACGTCGGGTAGCGTCGCGCGTACTCCTTCGGCGAGGAGATGAACCACGGCCGGTGATCGCGCAGCGCCTGAGCCGCCGGGGGGACCTCCCGCAGCGGGCGGCCCACGATGTCGACCATCGACTGGGGGTAGCCGACGGCGCCGATGACCCGCATCCGGTCGCCCTCAACGACCTGCATGATCAGCCCGGACGCGCCGAACGGCGGCAGCACCCGCTCGGCGACGGCGGTCACCACGTCCTGCGAGGTCACCGCCTCGGCCAGGGCCGCCGTCAGTTCCTGGATCCGGGCGGCCCGTCCGGCCGCTTCCCGCTCCGTCGCCGCCCGTTCGGCCTTCCGCTTGCGTGATTCGCTGATGTCGGTGATGTACCAGGCCAGGCCGTCGGGCACGGGAACGAACCGGAAACGGTACCAGCGCCGCGTGTCCGGCCACTCGGTCTCGAAGACGACGGGCTTGGTGCCGGCGGCGGCCTTCCGGCAGCGCTCCTGGAGGCCGGGCACCCGGCGGATCACCAGCAGATCCCACAGGACGCGCCCGGCCAGGTTTCCCGGCGCGCCCGAACTCAGCAGCCGTTCGGCCTGGACGTTGGCGAACGTGATCCGCCAGGAATTGTCGAGGGACAAGAACCCGTCGCTCATGTAGCGCAGATCGCTGCGCAGGCCCTCACGGACTTCATGCGATTGCGTGGTGTCCCATCCCGTGCCGAGCATCCGGTAGGGATTCCCGTCCGCGTCGGGCTCCACCAGGCCGCGGACCTGAAGCCAGCGGGTGGTCCCGTCCGGACGGCATACCCGGTACTCGGCATCAAAGGGGCCGATAATGCTGATCGCCTTGTCGATCTCGGCGCTCACCCACGCGACGTCGTCCGGGTGCACCATGCCGAGCCAGGTCTCGATACGGCCGTCATAGGCGTCCGGGTCGATTCCGAGCAGGGCCAGTGCGGGCTCGTCGAGGTTGAGCAGCCCGGGGCCGAGGTACCAGACCCAGGAGCCGACCTGGGTCAGCCGGAACGCCTGCCGGAAACCAAGCCGGCGGCCCGCGTCCGGCCCGCCGAACGCCGTCTCGATCGACACGCCGCGCCGCTCGGCGCGCCGCAGTCGGTCGGTGGCCCACCCGGCCACCGAGCGCAGCACAGCCCATTGCCTGGCCGTCGGCTCGCTCCCGGTCGCCATCACGACGGTGAGCGCGCCGAGTGGCTCGCCGCGAGCCGTTCGCAGGGGCACGGAGGCCAGCCCGGTGCCCGGCCCGTCGGGCACCGCCATCCATACCGCCCGGCGGGACCGCGCGGCCGCCGCCGGGGGCACCGTCGCCCCGTCGGGAATCTCCTGCCAGTCCCGGGTGAAGGTGGCCGGCAGGCCGCTGGAGGCGGCCAGGTACAGGCCGTGGGTCGTCGCGGGCCCGCGCAGGTGCACCAGGCCGCCCAGGCCGCCGGTCCCGGCCACGGCCTCCTGGAGGGTGAGGCGCACGATCTCCATCCCCGGGAGATCGCCGTCCGTGGCGTTGAGCAGGGCCAAGGACCTGTTCATGAGCGCCAACATACCCGCGAGTCACACCGGCCAATTGCGCCGGACCGGGTCAGGGGTTGGAGTACACGCGTTCCGGGGTAACCAGGACGGCGGCCCGGCGTTCCTCGGCCATCACCCGGTCGTAGGCCGGCCAGTCGTCGTGGGTTCCGCCCGCGGCGGTGAACACGTCGCGCAGCAGCCCGGCCAGCCGATCCGGGTCAAAACCCGGCAGCGGATCGTCCGGGCCCGCGATCTCGACCGGCCCCTCGGCCGCGGCCCACCGCCAGCCCGCGCGGATCACCAGGGTGGCGAGCGGCCGGGCGCGCAGGTTGACCAGCTTGGCCGTGCCGCCCCGGGTGGTGAACGCGACCACCGGCGCGCCGGTCACCGGGTGCCCGAGCACCCCGGCGTTCACGACGGACGACTGGATCGTGCCCGCGTCCCGCAGCGTCGAGACCACGCACAGCCCGTGATCTCCGGGCACCAGCGCGGCGAAATCAGTGACGTCGGTCATGGTCGGGAGCCTAGCGGCCGGTCAGCCGCCCAGCTCGGAGCGCAGCCGGGTGGCCGCCTCGGTCATCGCGGCCAGCTTGCCGGCCGCGGCCGCGCGCGGCAGGTACTTCATCCCGCAGTCCGGGGCGAGCACCAGGTGATCGGCCGCAACGTAGGGCAGGGCCCGGCGGACCCGCCCGGCGACCTGCTCCGGCGTCTCCACCGCGCCGTCGCTCAGGTCGAGCACGCCCAGGATGATCGTCTTGCCGTCGAGCGCGGCGAGAACGGAGCAGTCGAGCCCCGACTGCGCGGTCTCGATCGAGATCTGGTCGGCCCGGCTCCCGGCCAGCTCGGGCAGGAACGAGTAGCCCTCCGGCCGTTCGTGGATGATCGCGGCATAGCCGAAGCACAGGTGCACCGCGGTGGTGCCGGTGACCCCCTCGAGCGCCCGGTTCACCACCGCCACCCCGTAGCCGCGCGCCTCGTCGGCGCGGGCCTGCAGGTAGGGCTCGTCGAGCTGCACGATGTCGGCCCCGGCCGCGAACAGGTCCTTGACCTCCTCGTTGACCGCGGCGGCGTAGCCGAACGCGGCCTCCTCGCGGCCGGGGTAGTGGTCGTTCTGGGCCTGCTGGGCCATGGTGAACGGCCCGGGCACGGTCACCTTGACGGTCCGGTCGGTGTGGGCGCGCAGGAACCTCAGGTCGTCGACCTGCACCGGGTGGCGCCGCGAGATCGGGCCGACGATCCGGGGCACCGGGTTGGGGTGGCCGCTGCGGTCCAGCGCCGTGCCCGGGTTGTCGATGTCCACGCCGTCCAGCGCGGTCGCGAACCGGTTCGAGTAGCTCTCGCGGCGGATCTCACCGTCGGTGACGATGTCGAGCCCGGCCTCCTCCTGGGCCCGGATGGCCAGCAGCGTGGCGTCCTGCTGGGCCTCCTCGAGGTAGCCGGGGTCCACCCGCCACAGCTCCGTGGCCCTGACCCGGGGCGGGAACCGGCCGGCCAGCTTCTCCCGGTCGATCAGCCAGTCGGGCTGCGGGTAGCTGCCCACGAGCGAGGTGGGAAAGAGCATGGATGAATGTTATGCCCGGCTGAACACCTCGCGCCCGCCGGTCACCTCGGTGACCACGCGCCGCCGGGTCACGCTCAGCGGGCCGAGCCCGGACAGCGCCTCGGTCACCTGCCGGGCCAGCGCGGGCCCGGCCGACGTCGACTCGGCCAGGCCGAGGGCGGACGCGCCGTTCAGCATGGCCGGCGCGATGTCGCCGGCCCGCTCGATGACGTGCGCCCGGGCCCCGCCGTCGCGGGCCAGGCCGCACAGGTGACGGCTGTCCGGCGCGTCGGCCGCGCCGACCACGAGCATCACGTCGCACGCCGACGCGATCACGCGGATCGACTCCGTGCGGTCCGAGGCGGCATAGCAGAACCCGTCCGGGTGCGGGCCCCGGACGGCCGGGAACCGCGACCGCAGCGCCGCGGCCACCGGCCCGGCGTCCTCCACCGGGATGCCGGGCTGCAGCAGGTAGGAGACCCGCCGCGCGTCCGTGACGCGCAGCGTCGCGGTGCTGCCGGGGCTGGAGACCAGGGTGGTCCGTCCCGGCGGCAGCTGGCCGGCGATGCCCGCCACCGCGCGATGTCCGGGCTGGCCGATCAGTACCAGGTCGTCGCCGCGCTCGGCGAGCGCCCTGGCCTCGGCGTGCAGCCCGGCGACCAGCGGGCAGGTCGCGTCGATGATCTCCAGGCCGCGGGCGGCCGCCGCGGCGCGGACCGCCGCCGGGACCCCGTGCGCCGGGAACACCAGGGCGGCCCCGTCCGGGACCTCGTCCAGCGACCCGACGAAGACCGCGCCCTGGGCGGACAGCCCGGCGATCGCGTCCGGGTCGGCGGCGAGCTCGTCGTAGACGTACACGGCGGCGTCGCGTCCGGCCAGCGCGTCCCGGACCACGGCGAGGGCCTGCGCGGCGCCCTGGCACCACGGGCTGGCCGCGGCCAGCAGCCGCCGGGTCCCGGTCACCGCCGACCACTCCTCGATCGCGGACCGCGCGGCGGCCACCGCGACCCGGTCCACCGGGTCGGCCGCGGCGGCCAGGGCGGCGGTGCTGCCGTCCCGCCGCTCGCAGGTCGCGACGAACAGCACGGCCCCGCCCCGGCGGTCGCCCGGGTCGGCGCACGACCCGGCCGGCCCGAAGCTGACCCGGGTGCCCTTCCGCCGCAGGGTGCCGCCGACCAGCGGCGCGGCCGGGCTCGGCAGCGGCCCCCGGACCGGGTCCCCGACCTCGGTCGGGACCAGCACCTCGCCGGGTGCCACCCGGGCGTCAGGGGCCAGTAACTCGCGCACCGTCGATCGGTTCATCGCCCGTCCATCCCGGGCCGCCGCAGCCCTCAGCAGTAGAGGCCGGCCGCGGTGCCGTCTGCCCCCGATTGCCCCGATCTCGCCGACGGCACCGCGATGCCGGCTAGAAGATCATTCCCAGGTCAGTATCCCGTCTCGCCCACGGCCGTCTCAAGCTTCGGCAAGCCGTGTCCACGAATCTGACAATTCCGATCTGAAAATATTTGATTTAACGCCCCGTCTACGGGCAATCTGGCTGACAGAGGGTCGCCGCCGGCCGGGGCGCGACCAGCCGGAAGGGGCCGCGCATGCCTGTCACCGATGAGCTGCTGGCGAACAACCAGCGCTACGCCGAGACCTTCAGCGGAGCGTTGCCGATGCCGCCCGCGCGCGGCCTGGCCGTCATCGCCTGCATGGACGCCCGGCTCAACGTCTACGCGATCCTGGGCCTGGCCGAGGGCGAGGCGCACGTGATCCGCAACGCCGGCGGCGTGGTGACCGACGACGAGATCCGGTCCCTGGCCATCAGCCAGCGGCTGCTCGGCACGCGCGAGATCATCCTGATCCACCACACCGACTGCGGCATGCTCACGTTCACCGACGACGAGTTCAAGGCGGCGATCCTGGAGGACACCGGGATCAAGCCGCCGTGGTCGGCCGAGGCGTTCGCCGACCTGGACGGGGACGTCCGCCAGTCGATCGCCCGGATCAAGGCCAGCCCGTTCCTGCCGCATACCGACGCGGTGCGGGGGTTCGTGTTCGACGTCGCGACCGGCAAGCTCAACGAGGTCAGCTAGGGCCCGCCCGGTCAGGCGTCGGGGGTGTCGCCGCGGCCCTGCTGCTCGGCGAGGAACCGCTCGAACTGCGCGCCGAGTTCCTCGGCGGTCGGCATGTTGTTCTCCGCCTCGTCGGCCAGCAGGCCGCCGTCGCCGCCCGCGGCGAACGCGTCGTACTGCTGCTCCAGGGCCTGGACCACCTCGGTGACCTCCTCCGAGCCCTCGACCTGCCGGGCGATCTCCAGGTCGGTCCGGTGCGCGGCCTCGCGCAGCGCGTCACCCGGCAGGACCAGGCCGGTGGCGCGCTGCACCGATTCCAGCAGTGTGACCGCCGCCGCCGGGTAGGCGGCCTGGGCCAGGTAGTGCGGCACGTGCACCGCGAACCCGATCGCGGCGCGGTCCCGCTCGCCCATCCGCAACTCCAGCAGCGCGGCCGCGCTGCCGGGCACCTGCAGCCGGTCGACCAGCGGCCGGTAGCCCTCGACCAGGTCGCCGCGGGTGGCGTGCGCGGTGACGCCCAGCGGCCGGGTGTGCGGCACGCCCATCGGGATGCCGTGGAACCCGATCGCGACCCGGATCCGCAGCGCCGCCGTCAGGTCGAGCACGGCGGCGGTGAACAAGTTCCAGTCGTGATCCGGCTCCGGCCCGGTCAGCAGCAGGAACGGGGTCCCTTCCGTGTCATGCAGCAGCGACACCGAGATCTCGGGGGCGTCGTAGTGCTCCCAGTGGTCCTTGGCGAAGGTCATCACCGGCCGGCGCGACCGGTAGTCGAGCAGGGAGTCCACGTCGAACGTGGCCACCTCGGTGTGCTCCAGCGCGCTCAGCAGGTGCGCGGTGAGCAGGCGGCCCGCCCCGCCGGCGTCGATGAACCCGTCGAGGTAGTACAGCATCGGGATGTCATCGAGCTCCGGGGCGTCGGGGCTCACCTGGTACAGCTCTCCAGGATCACGCGCCACGTCCGCCGCCTCCTCAATAGGTGCCTCACTACAAGTCTTACCAAGGCCGGGCCACAGTTTGGCAAGCCGATACCGAATCGGTTTCGGCCGGGCGCCGGTCAGCGGTCGCGGGCGGGCTGCTCGGCGTTGTCGGCCGCGGTGCCGCCCAGCCCCCGCTCGCGCCACTTGCGGATGACGCTCGGCAACTCGGAGCTGACAAACTCGAAGAACCTTACCGACTCGGCTACCCGTTCTCCGGCCGGAGTATCCGCGCCGAGGATCTCGACGCCCTCGCGGAGCACGCCGGTCCACCGGGCCATGAGGTGGTCGCGGATCCCGATGACCTCGTCCCAGACGTTGTTCGGCGCGCGGTAGTAATGGCGGCGCGAGCCGGGCTCCGACTCCCGCCTGACCATGCCGATCTGCATCAGGTATCGCACCGCGCCGGACACGGCCGCCGGGCTGACCTGGAGGTTCGCGGCCAGGTCGGCGGCGGTGAGGCGCCCGGAGTCGGTGGTCAGCAGCGCGGCGAAGACGCGGGCCGGCATCCGCGGCACGCCCATCTCGGTCAGCGCGGAGGCCAGGTCCTCGACGAACCGGCCGACCGCCTTCTCGTCCGGGCCGGCCTCGCCGGCTCTTTCACCGCCAGCCCAGGGCCGCTCGTCGCCCGCCGCCGTGTGCGCCGTGTTCCTGGTCAACCGCGTCGTCCCGCCGTTTCGTCGGCTCGATGCCCCCGAGACGGGGCGTAACAGACTGCCAAATGATTCGCGTATGTTCTTCTTCACAACTTTCACGAATTTATGAAAGTCGTGTAACCTGCCGGTATGACTGAGGCTATCGCCGTATCCGGTCTGCGCAAGTCGTACGGCAAGACCGTAGCGCTCGACGGGCTCGACCTGAGCGTGGCCGAGGGCGAGGTGCACGGCTTTCTCGGTCCCAACGGCTCGGGCAAGACCACCACGATCAGGATCCTGCTCGGCCTGCTGCGGGCCGACGGCGGCACCGTGCGGCTGCTCGGCGAGGACCCGTGGCGGGCGGCCACCGCGCTGCACCGCAGGCTCGCGTACGTGCCGGGCGACGTGACGCTGTGGCCGAACTTCACCGGCGGCGAGGTCATCGACCTGCTCGGGCGGTTGCGCGGCGGGCTGGACGGCAAGCGGCGGGCCAGCCTGCTGGAGCGCTTCGAACTGGACCCGGCCAAGAAGGCCCGCAGCTACTCCAAGGGCAACCGGCAGAAGGTCGCGCTGATCTCGGCCCTGGCCTCGGACGTGGAGCTGCTCATCCTCGACGAGCCGACATCCGGGCTCGACCCGCTGATGGAGGCGGCCTTCCGCGAGTGCATCGAGGAGGAGCGGCACGGCGGGCGCACCGTGCTGCTGTCCAGCCACATCCTGTCCGAGGTGGAGTCGCTCTGCGAGCGGGTGACGATCATCCGGGCCGGCCGGGCGGTGGAATCCGGGTCGCTGGCCGACATGCGCCACCTGACCAGGACGTCGATCTCCGCGGACCTGGCCCGCCCGCCGGCCGGGCTGGACCAGCTCCCGGGCGTGCACGACCTGGACGTGCAGGACGTCAGCGGCCTGGGCGGCCGGCTCGCCGCGCGGGTGCGGTGCGAGGTGGACACCGACAAGCTGGACGGGCTGCTGCGGCACCTGACCGACGCCGGCGTGCTCAGCCTGGTGAGCCAGCCGCCGACGCTGGAGGAGCTGTTCCTGCGGCACTATGCGGGCGGCGGGCCCGCGGGCGCCGGGGCGGCGGGCGGTGCCGCGGCCGGCGCGGCGGGGGAGCACGAGGAGGTTCCGGCGTGAACTCGCTCGCCGGATTGCGGGATCTGATCAAGCTCGCCGCGCGCCGGGACCGGGTCATGCTGGTGGCCTGGATCTACGTGCTCACGATCCTGGTGGTCAGCACCGGCTACAGCTTCAAGGGGCTGTACAAGACGGCCGCGTCACGCGAGGCGATCGCCGCCGGCATCAACCGCGACGCGGCGACGCTGGCGCTGGCCGGCCCGCTGCACGGCGACTCGATCGGCGCGCTGACCGCCTACAAGGTGGGCGCGGGCGCGGCCGTGGCGGCCGCGCTGATGAGCATCTTCATCGTGATCAGGCACACCCGGGCCGACGAGGAGGCCGGGCGGCTCGAGCTGGTCGGGTCCACCGCGGTCGGCCGCCACACGGCCCTGGCGGCCGGCCTGCTGCTGGCCGCGGCGGCCAACGCCGTCGCGGCCCTGCTGATCTTCGCCGGCTGCTCGCTGACCGGCCTCCCGGCCGGCGGGTCGGCCGCGCTCGGGCTCGCGATCGGGACGTGCGGGCTGTTCTTCGCGGCGGTCGCGGCGCTCGCCGCCCAGGTGTCGGCGAGCGCCCGGGGCGCCCGCGGCATCGCGATCTTCGTGGTGGTCGCGGCGTACCTGCTCATGTCGGCCGGAGCGGCCGCGGGCAGCGGCGGCGGGCGCTGGCTGCTCTGGGTGACCCCGGTCGGCTGGGTGACCGAGGTCGGCGCCTACGCGGGGGACAGCTGGCCGGTGCTGGCGCTGCCGGTGGCCGCGGCCGTTCTCGTGGCCGCCGGCGCGGCGCTGCTGGCTTCCCGGCGGGATCTGGGCGCCAGCCTGGTGCCGCCCCGGCCCGGCCCGGCCGGGGCGTCCCCGTCGCTGCGCAGCCCGCTGGCGCTGGCCTGGCGGCTGCACCGGGCCGCGCTGGCCGGCTGGGTGGCCGGCGCGCTGCTCTACGGGGCCGCGCTCGGATCGATCGCGCAGAACATCGGCTCGCTGCTGGGCAGCGGCGCGGGCGTCAGGAACGCGATCGCCCGGCTGGGCGGCCAGTCCGGGCTGACCGACGCCTACCTGGCCT
>Ga0335073_10002968_pt1 | contig 23452 bp, 14 predicted proteins | sample Lox_Sample_22_FD_207093 | JGI IMG/M metagenome (GOLD analysis project Ga0335073, IMG submission 207093) | Soil microbial communities from Loxahatchee National Wildlife Refuge, Florida, United States - Lox_Sample_2.2 | ecosystem: Environmental > Terrestrial > Soil > Wetlands | place: USA... | reverse complement strand
AGCAGGGCTTCCAGCGCGCGGTCCGTCAGCTCCGCACCTTCTTGAATGAGAGACTTTACGTCAACTGGCATTGTCTTCATGATAGACGAGCGGCGCTCGGCAATAGTCGCTTCCGGCGTTCGGCCGTGTACAGCCAGAGGAGCAGCAGCACGCTCCCTCCGGTGATCCATCGGCTCAGGACGACATCCGGCGTGATAGTCCAATCCATGGTCAAATCGACCGGACCCGGCTGAACCGGCACGGCGAGCAGGCCGTCCTCACGCTTTGGCAAATTCGTCACAGTCTGTCCATTCACCTGCACCCGCCACGCCGGATAGCTGAGGAGACGGAGAACAAGGTAGCCGGCGCGGGGGATGACTACGTGCATCTGCCGATGCTCGGGATTGGCTAGCCGCGGAGGAGGATTAGCGAAGAATGTGGCTTCGCAGGAGCCCTGTGCGGGGTTCCACACCAGGTCGCCGTCCTCATCTTCTTTGCCTAGCGTGGTTGCCGGGTCGCCGACCAGGCATGCATCCGGCAGTCCCATGGCAATCAGCTCGCGATCGGAGTCGGGGGGCTCGTACTCGTACATGCCTTCAAAACCGACACCGGATCGGAAATCGGCCAGCGTAGACGTGACGGTGTCTTCGGGATAGCAGGCCTGGAAGAAGGAAGTTGCCGCGAAAACCGTAGCTCCAACGAACGCCGCCGCGCATCCTGCGCTCACCAGCATCCGGCTTCTTCGGCCGGAGGGCCAAACCGCCGCGGCGAAGAAGATGGCCATTGGTGCTTCCACGGCTTCCATCCATCGCCAGGGATACTGCAGGAACTGCCACTGCGGCAGCAGATACCAGACCGGCCGAGAGATGGAAAACAGCAGAAAGAGCACGACGACGGGGATTGCAGCCAGCGGAATCCACCAGAGCGGGAAGCGGCTACTCTTCTGTGACGGAAGCGTACCGCGGAGCCAGCTGATGGCCAACGCCGCGAGCGCGACGGCGATCATCGAGACAGCGATCAGTGAGACGCGGTGCAACTCCACATCGTGCTGCGCAAGCACCGGGCTCGCGTTGTGCGCGAAGGCCCAGTTGTGCTCGAAGTTGTAGCCGGGGTCATCGTAGGCCTGGCGGATATCGACCCAGCGGCGCTCCAGGGCCGCAGGCAGCCAGTAAAAGACGGTTATGCCGAGGCCCAGCACGGCAGCGACCGAAGCGCGCAGCACCGGTGCCGCCGTCTTCTTCAGAAAACCTGCGAGCAAGGCCACTGCAGCCAGCAGGTAGCTCGCCATCACGCCGAGAGGCGCATTCGAAAGCCAGGCGCCAGCAAGTGCGATGGCGAGCAGGGCAGTTGACCCGTCAAAGGCTCGCCGCATGAGCGCGCGGGAAGGATTGCGGTCGCGCAGCGCAAACAGCAGCAGCAGCGGCATCCAGAAACCGCCTGCAAACTCGGGAAACGCGGCGCGCTCATAGGCCGTGAACAGCGCAAACCCGGAAAAGATAGAGGCGCATCCGGCGAGCGTGGCGACGCTGTTGTCCCACGCCTCCAGAGCTAGTGCGCGCGTGGCCAGGCCTGTGCCGGCGAGGCACAGAAACGTAAGCGCGATCGGCGCGAAGCTCCACGGAAAAATGACACCCAGCGCCGCGCCCAGCATCCAGGTGAGCGGCGGATAGAAGACAAACCGCGGCTCGCCGGCGTCGTAGTTCGCGCTCGGCGTCCAATGTGGATAGGGAATCCCATGACGCCATGCGTTCACACAGTCCAGCCACGAAACCAGATGCACATCGAAGTCGTGCCCGCAGGAATTGCCGCGGACCAGCTCCGGCAAAATTGCGACGAGCGCGGCCAGTAGGACGAGTGCGGGACCGATGAACTTTTGTGCTTTCCCACCCTGTCGCCAGAAAAAAGGCGACAGGATGGGGCACGGAATGGGGCGGGCTGTTCCCTGTTCCCTGATCCCTCTTCCCTGTCTTTTCATGGCATCAGCCGCAACGTATGCCGCGTCTGCGCTGCGACGGCACCCGGCGTGAACGGCAGGGCGAAGGTGGTGCCGTGGTACCAGTCGTTCCACTGGTCGCGGAAATATGGGCTCAGCGGGTTGCCGCTTTCGCCGAGCACGATGTTTTCCGTCGACCCATCGATATTGCTCCAGTCCATCGTGAAGCGCTGCGAAGGCGCCACGTCCGTGCCCACCTGCTTCACCGTGCTCACATCGCCGCTCAGCGGCTGCGGACCGGTGCCCGCGATATGCGCAAGAAAGGGCAGGAACCGCACCAGGGGATGCTCGAGATCGATGGTGTGCCAGCTGCCGTAGCTCCACGCCGACACGTCGGCGGGCGCCTTGCCGTCTTCCATGCCTTTGCGTACCGCCGCGGTCAGCAGTGCGTCCCAGTTCTTGTAGCCGGGCGGGAGCCAGTCGGGCATGGCGTGCATTACGATCTCTTCCACCGCAAAGGTTGACTCGCCCCAGTGGTAGTCGCCGATCTCCTTGCCCAGCTTGGGTTCAAGCAGCATGTCGCGCAGCTCGGCGCGCGCGCGAGTCACGATCGAAGCCGCTGCGGAATCGGTGGTCAGCCGGCCGTCCCAACTCCGCATCAGGTCGGCAGCCTTGCGCAGCCTCTCGTCCGCGCCGTCGGTGTGATCGATCGCATAGGCAAACCGTTGGCCCATCTCCTGGTCAAGCTCGCTGTAGACGTCAGTCTGCACGGCGAGCATGTCTTTCGGCGTGAGATGATCGCGCCCGTCGAGCATCTTGTAGATGCGCTCCACGCGGTAGGGATCGATCCACTCCAGTGTGAGCGGATACGGCGACTGCGGCGTCGTCACGCGCGAGTTGGCCGTCGCGAGAAAGCCCGAAGGGGGATCGACCGCGTGCGGCATGTCCTCAAAGGGAATGTAACCCTGCCACTCATGCGTATTGTCTTCAATCGGCACCGGGGTCAACCCCGCGGGCCGCAGCGGCACGCGTCCAATCGCCTGGTAGGCAATGTGTCCCTGATCGTCTGAGTAAACCAGATTCTGCGCCGGCCAGCTCCATTGCGCCAGTGCCGCAGAAAATCCAGCCCAGTTCGAAGCCGCATTCATTGCATACAGCGGAATCGTGTTGAGCGTGGGATCGTAGAGATTCCACTTGAGCGCGATGGTGCGGCTCTCACCGGCGAGAATCGGATTCATGATCGGGCCGTGATCGGTTGACTGTACGTCCATCGTCACATCGCCCGAGCCGCGCACGTAGATGGTTTCGTGGTCCACGCTGAGCGGTTTCCAGCTGCCGTTGGTCGCCTGGTAATTGCCCTTGCCGTCGAGCTTCTCGACATAGAGGTCCTGCACATCGGCCATGAGAGCGGTGAATCCCCACGCCACGTGCTCGTTGTGGCCCGCGACGATGAACGGAAATCCAGGCAGCGTAACGCCTGCGCAGTGAAAGCCCGGCGCGCGCAGGTCAGCCATGTACCAGATACCGGGCACGGCGAGGCCGAGATGCATGTCATTCGACAGCAGCGGCTTGCCGCTGGCCGTATGGCTGCCCGCGATCACCCAGTTATTCGAGCCCATTGCGCAGGCATCGCAGGTAGGCAGCCCCAGCAGGGTGAGCAGCGCCTTCGCCGTTTCCGACGTTTCCGAGAAGGGCGTCAACTGCGTCTTCGTGGGCTCGTCTTCATCGTCGTCATCCTTTGACGGGGGTGGCGCCGGATGTGGCACGCTCCAGTCGATCTCCGTGCCAGTGGGCGGATGGTCGCGCCACGAGCCGACAGGGTAAAGATCAGACTCGAGCTTCTGGTTATGCAGCTTGGCCTCAACGTGGCTGCGCCCGAGCTTCGCGGCTGCGTGCACATCGAGTTCCTGCACCATCATGAGGCCCACGCTGATCGTGTCCACGCCGGTCCATGGCTTCGGCTCATAGTGCAATAGGCGGAACTCAGGCGGTAGCGCGTCTTTGTGCGTATTGATGAAGAGATTCACGCCGCGACCATAGTCGTCGACATAGGCGCGGTCCTGCGCGGGAAGATGCTCATAGATCCGCTCAGCGACGGGACGAATCTGGAGCAGCCGCTGTGTTTCGTCATGCTTGAGCAACGCCTGGCCAAGAATCTCAGCCAGTTGGCCTTCGGAGTTGCGCCGGAAGCTGTCCATCTGCCATAGGCGGTCCTGCGCCGTAACATAACCCTGCGCCACGAAGAGGTCGGCCTGCGTGGCCGCATCAATGTGCGGCACGCCGTGCGCGTCGCGGTAGACGTTCACCGGCGCAGAGAACCCGGCCACATGGACGTTGCCGTCGAGTGGGGGCAGAGCGGTTAGCGTGACGGAGTGCAGCCAGAACAGAAAGCCTGCCGCGCCGAGCACGATGAGAACGAGGACGATACTTGCGGTCCAGAGCAGGCGGCGCGGCCAGCGACGCTTGCGCCCGCGGCGTGCCGAAGCTTGAATGCGTGCCGGATTGAGAGAGGAATCGCTGACCATCAGTCAGCTACAGAATAACTCTGCGCCGCCTCGGGTTCCTGCCTGTAGAAGATCAGCAGTACCGCAAGCAGCAGAAGCATGGCGCCGAAGACCAGCACGCTTCCTTCGGGCCCGTCCGCGCCGCCGCTCAGCAGGGAATTTCCGGCGGGATTGGTGGTGAACAGGTGCCCGCGGGCGGGAAGGCCGCTATCGGCTGTGCCGTAGAAGTAAGTCTCCGTCCAGTCCCAGGCCGCGTGACAGCCGATAGCCCACCAGGCCGAGCCGGTCACGCGCACGCTGACGCAAAAGACCACGCCCATGCAAGCAGCGGCGAAGACGCCGATCCAGTTTTCATCGCGATTGAAGGTGTGAATGAGCCCGAAGAACGTCGACGTGACCCACGCTGCCTGCCAGAATGCGCTGCGCGCCGCAGCTTTCTGGTGGAGTGCGAGGCACGGAAACAGGCCGAGCAGCGCAATCGCGTAGACACCCCAGGCGCCGCGATTCGCCGTGTGCAGCGCCAGATACAGGCACAGAGCTGCTTGCGCCGCGAGCGCCCACCAGAAGTTTAGTCCGCGCGTAAGAGTGAACTGCAGATAGCCGCGGAAGAGACCTTCTTCCACGCAGCCGACCAGCAAGAACGCGCAGCCCCACAGCGCGGCATAGCGAAGGATTGCAGCGCCCGCAAGCGCAGGCGAGCCGAAGTGCAGCCACCCGCCGAGATTGAGGACGCCGATGAGCGCTGAGAGCGCAGCAAAGCCCGCGGCGAGGCCGGAGACAAAATGAGACATCCGCCGTGGCCCGCGGAGGTTGAAGTCCAGAATGTTCCGGTGCTCCAGCACGGCGAGGATGATGCCGGCCGCCAGCATGGCGAGGAAGGGAACCAGCTCCAGGGTCAGCATCGACCGGGCGGCGAGGTCGGTCTGTTCGCTGACCAGGCCTGCGGAGTAGAAAATCGTCCCGATCACCATGCGGAAAAAGTAAAACAGGCCGTACGCCAACAGCACCGACCAGCCAGCGCGCAGCCCGTGGGGACCGACAAAGACCCACTCCAGCCCGTGTTGGCTGGGATCCGGTGGTTCGGGCACACGGGCGGACATCGGCGTGGTGCTCCCTGGCAGATTCCCTGTGGTGTTCATTGCTCAACATTCTACGGAATCGAGCGCAGGCCGGACTCGCAGACCACGCTGGTGGGAGCTCGCGTGAATAGACGGTAATTTGTGCTGGTCCGCACCGATTTTCACTTTTTTTCATGAGCCGCGGTTCCGGCACCGTGCTAGCGTTAGAGCGTTTTCGATTCATGTTGCCATTTGAAGGTCGTGCAGGTTGGCTTTTTCTTGAGGAAAGAGCCACTTTGCCTCATGGATTCTGTTGGGACCAGAATCGAAAACGCTGTAGTGCGGTTTGCGGCGGCATGCCGTTAGGAGGGAGCGATGAAACTGAGTATGAGCAGCATCCTGATGCTGGTGCTGGCATCGGGCGCGAGTTGTATGGCATACGGGCAACCAGCCGTAGTGGACGCAGCCGTGGCCTGTGCCCAACTGCCGACGCACAGCCAACTGCAGTCGGCGCTGACGGCCGCGCGGCAGCAGATGAACGGCGGGTTCAACCTGGACATGTGGGGCACAGTCGTCAATCGCGACGGCGTTGTGTGCGCGGTGGCGTTTACGGGAGCGAACCGCGGGTCGCAGTGGCCCGGCAGCCGGGTAATCTCAGCGCAGAAGGCGAATACGGCCAACGCATTCAGCCTGCCGCAACTGGCACTATCCACGGCGGACCTTTACAGCGCCGTGCAGCCTGGCGGCAGCCTGTACGGCCTGCAGGCAAGCAATCCTGTGGACACGCATGTGGCATACGGTGGCAATCCGGCCGACTATGGCCAGGCGAATGACCCGATGGTAGGCGGACGCATCGGCGGCGTGAACGTCTTTGGCGGGGGACTCGCGCTCTACAACAAGCAAGGCGAGCTGGTGGGCGCGCTGGGCGTGAGCGGCGACTCCTCGTGCGCGGACCACAACATCGCCTGGCGTACGCGGCACGCGCTCCTGCTGGCTTATGTGCCAGCGGGTGTAGGTCCGGACTCTGCGAGGCCCGACAACATCGTCTACGACATTACGCAGGCGACCGGCCTGATGATGGGTGTGAGCGTCAGCGGCTGGGGCCATCCAGTGTGCAGCGCGGCGGCGGTGACGATCTCGAAGGGATTGCCGGCGGTGCGTTAGGTAGGAAAACGGCCTTGGAGCGGCCAGCGTCTCCAAGGCCGTTTGTCTGCCCAGACAATGTGGCTGCCGCGGCCTACTTCTTCGATTCGCTCGGCTGGTTGGCGACCTGGATGTAGTTCTTTACGCTGAAGACGCCGGACACGCCGTTGGCGCGGATGTTCGCTGCATCCTTGTCGGCCTCGCTATCAACGACACCATAAAGCTCCACATTGCCGTTCTGCACGGATACGCGGATGGGCCGGGCCGGATTGATTGCGTATTTATTCAACGACGGGAAGCTGTAAATCGCGCGGGCTACTTCGAGGCGGATGCGGTTGTCCATCTCGGAGACCGGATCGACCTCGATGTTGTCCATCACGTCCTTGACGCCCGGCGTAGTGGAAACGATCGCCACCGCCGAATCCCTGTCGACGTAGTCGTGCGCATGGCCGCCAAGCGTCACCGCACCGTTCGACACGTTCAGCGTAATGGCGTCAAAGATCCTGCCATAAGCGTTTGGATCGTAGGTCAGCTTCTCGGAGAGCTTCTTTTGCAGGTCGCGATCCGAAATCTCCGGTCCGCCAACTTCGATGTCGTTCCGCACCGCCGTGACGCCCTTCACATGCATCACCCGCCTCTGCGCGTCGGCTTTGTATTCGTACACGTCCACGGTGCCGGTTAGGGTGGCGACGCCATTCTGCACGCTCACCTTCACGTCCTTGAACTGCTTTTTGTCGAGTTTGCCCGAGGCGTCGCCCTGCAGGGCACTGTCATCTGACGATGACGACGCCGTCGCCGCGCCGTGGCCTCCCGACCCGGCTGCCCGCAAAACCGGAGAAAGTGACAGGAAACCTCCGGCAATGGCGACAAACAGAATCGATGTGCTGAGCCGATTTGCGTATTTCATACGGATATCTCCTCATTGCAAGACCGTGGTGGCATTCACGGAAAGGCCTTCATTTCGAGCCGCCACTCGCTCGGCTAGAGATGCGGCAAGCAGCTGCGAGGTTGCGCGATGATGCTGGTGCACGGAGAGTTATGACAGTTGCAGGTTCTGCGCGGCGATAATTATACCCCTGAATCCCGAACGCGCGATGTAATGAGCAATGCGGCTTCAGGGACAACTCGCATTCCACTGCGGTCCATCTTAGCTCTGCAGAGCAGAGGTGGAATCCATTCACAAATACTTCCTATCGCAGTGCAAAGTCACTTGGACGGCTTTTCTGGTGGCAGCCGTTCTTACCCTCATCTCAAGCGCAGCCGCAGAGCCCGTTCCGGCCACCTGCAAACAAGGGTCGCTGCACGGGTTTCTCCTCTTGAAATCGCAACAGGGAAAAGTGATCGCAGTCGGCGATCTGACCAACGTGGTTCACGGCGACGAGGTCCGGTCCGAGCTGATCTTCCATTTCTCCGATGGATCGATCGATGACGAGGTTGCCGAGTTTCGCCAAGGTTCGGTCTTCCAGTTGCTCCGCGACCACCATATTCAGAAAGGGCCATCCTTTCCGCGGCCGCTCGATCTGAGCCTGGAGGTCTCGAAAGGTGAGGTTACGTGGCAGGAGACGAAGAACGGTAAGACTGAGACCCAGAGCGAACACCTTGAACTTCCCGCGGACCTGGTCAACGGCATAATTCGGCTGGTTGTAGAGAACTTTCCGGCCGGTGCGGGTGAGTGGAAGACCTCGTACGTGGCCGCAGATCCCAAGCCGCAGCTGGTGCATCTCTCTTTCAAGCCTGATGGCGAGGACCGCGCAAGAATTGGCGGAATCGCCCGCAAGGCAATCCGCTATAAGATGCACGTGGATATTAGTGGCATCGCAGGAGTCGTTGCGCCGATCATCGGCAAGCAGCCCTCGGACACTGAAATATGGGTTCTCGATGGAGAAGCTCCGGTGCTCGTCAAGCTGGAAGGCGCGCTCTATCCGCAGGGCCCCATCTGGACAATTGTCCTTACCAGCCCGACATGGCCGTCGACTGCGCCCCGGCGGAAATAGGGTTCGTCTCTCAGTTAGCCGATTGTGTCTACCGGTACCGCCGCGTGGCCTTCACCACCATCGAGAAGACGCCGGACTCATCGCGTGCAACAACGAGCGAGACGTGACGATTGATCGCCACTTCGGCCTGCAGAAGCTGTTGCCCGGTGGTATTCACATCGGTTGCGTAGGTGAGGACCACGTTGCGGCCGAGCTGCTCCTGCACGGTGATGCGCGACGTGGAGTTGCCGAAGGCGCCCAGGTAGTTCGGGTCCACCTTCACCGATCCGGCGCCGAAGAGCTTTTGCACGCGGTTGCTCACGGTGGCGTTGAGCGCGCCGCCCAGCAGCGCATCGGTTGACGGGCTCGTGAGCGCCTGCTCCTGCTGCTGCGTGTAGAGCCGCTGCTGGCTCTCGGTGTGGCCGAGGGCGAGGAGCGAGACGACGTCTGCTTCCGGCAAGGGCGGATCGCTGCGGTAGTCGACGGCGAGCTTTTCGGGAGTTCCATGCAGGCCGAGGGTGATGTCGTAGTCCTCGACGTGTGCAGTTGCGGTGAGGTCGATGACCGGATCAATCCTCACAGGATTGGTGAAGGAAACGTCGCCGCGCTGCAACTCATAACGGGTTCCCGCGATCGTCGCGTTGCCTTGCGTGATGGAGACGCGCCCCAGCAGCGAAGGCGACGCCAGCGTGCCGCGCAGGCGAAGGTTCACATCTCCGGCGAGCTTGGCGAAGGCGTTCTGGAAGTTCAACTGCGGAGAGGAAACCACGCGCACATCGAGCCGGACGTGATTGGATGGCGCGTCCGGCGAGGTCACAGTGCGCTGACCGGCGCTTGCCTGTGCGGCCAGAGCCGCGATGTCCAGCTCCGGGCTGGCGGTGAACCGCGTGATCATCACGTTGCCGGAAAGCAGAAGGTTGGACTGGGAACCCTCCAGGCGCAGCGTGGCATCGGCCAGTGAGCTTACCCCCTGCGGGTAGCGAATGCGGATGCCTTTACCCGTCACAGTGAGATTGGCGAAGAGTCCGTGCTGGTACGCGAGCGATCCGCCGACGCTGATCAGCCCTCCGCCGCTCATCGCCGTGAGCGAAGTGACTTCGAGCCGGTTCTGGTTGAACTCGAGCGTGCCATGAAGCTGGCTGAGCCCGTTGGGAATGTCTTCGAGCGAGAGCGAGCTGTTCTGGAAATCGATGCGGCCGCGCAACCCGGGATTCTGCAGCGGGCCATGCGCTTCAACCTGGAAGGTGGTGGTGCCGCTCGCTGTAAGATCCGGGTCGAGGGTCTCGGCGAGTTTCAGATTGACGGCGCCACTGGCGGAAATATCGAGCTGCCGTTGGCCCTTCAGACCCAGGCTGCCTTGCGCGTGCAGGTCGGTATTCTCGCCGGTGATGTGTAGCGGATCGAGATGGATATTGGCATCGGCCAGCGTGGCGTGCACGCCGCCGGGGCTCTGCAAGTGAACGCCGGAGACGGTGACCGCCAGCTCCTGCAGGCGCGCTTCGCCGCGCAGCTGCTCTGGATGCCGGAGCGGCCCGGCGACCGTCATGCTGCCCGCCAGCGAGGACTCGCCGTTGAGCGCCTCAATGTGGGCCAGCTTGAACAGCGCCGCAATGTTGAAATGGGAAAACTGCATCTGCGCTTGGGTGGTGTAGTCGCCGTTCATCACCGTCTCGCCGTGCATCGTCAACTCGGCGCCTTCCAGGTGCGAGGTAACGTCATAGTTCAGCGCGCTGCCGGCGGAGTGGGCCGCGAATTCAAGGCTGCCCAGCCGCTCTCCGGCCAACGTGAGGCCAATCCACGTTGCATGGGCTTCGAGGCGCGGATCGTCGAGCGTGCCTGAGCCGCTGAGGGAGAGATTCAGCTTGCCGGCGATGTCGAGGTCGCGCTTGCGCAGCCAGGCGACGCGGGCGACATCGATCGCCGTCCCGCTGGCCTGCGCGTTGAAGCTATGTGTGCGGAGATCGTAGTTACCCGCGCCCGAGAGGGTGCCGCCCTCTGCGCTGAGCGTGGCAGACGTGATCTGGATGGTGCGGTCGTTCAGCGTGCCCTGGGCCCGCATGCGCGAAACCGGCTCGCCGTAAAGCGTGCCCTCGTCGAGCGCGATCCAGCCTGAGCCGGATGGCGAGCGAAGTGGCCCATCGGCCTGGATCTGCGCATTGAGCGTGCCGGTCAACGGAAGGTTGTGCTGGATGAAGGGCCGCACATCATCGACATCGACGCGGGCTGCCTGTGCGTTGAGGTGGATCACGGAGTCGGTGTCGAAGCCTAAGCCGGAATTGTCGGAAGCGTCGAGCGTGCCGGTAAAGACGATGCGGGTTTTGCCGCGCAACGCGAGCGCGTGCAGAATGGCGATGCGCGCGGCCGAATAACTGCCATCCGCTTCGAGCGAATCCACGTGAATAAATCGCGGCTGCCCGTTGGACGATTGCTGGGCCGGCATCTCGAGATCGAGCCGCGTAGCTTTCATATGGCCGGCCAGCCTCGGCCGAACCAGCGATCCCGCCCACGTGCCGGTGAAGTCGGCCTGTCCGGACATGGCCACAGGCAACGCGGCGGCGCCGGACTTACCCCTCCGCTGGAGGCCCAGGCTGCGCAGCACCGTGTCGAACTCTCCGAAGTCCTGCGTGTGAAAGTCGACGTAGAGCGCCGTCGGACTGGTCATCGGGTACGCGCCGAGCTGGCCGTGCGCGGCGATCTGGCTGGCGGGCAGATGCAGTTCGAGCTTGCGCACGTCTACCGCGCCGTTGCGCTGGGTGTAGGTCGCGTCGATTGCCCCGTAGGTCGGAACTTCTTGAGGTAGCGTCGCCGTTGCGGGAGCGCTCAACCCCAGGTTTGCATCCACGGCCACAGTCCTGTCATCGCCTTTGGTCCAGGTGGCGATGGCCGTCCCGTTCAGGCGTGTATCCAGACCGAGGCGCTGAAAGGGCGGCTCGCTGACCATGTCGAGAATCGTATCCAGCGAGACGCCTTTGAAGTTCGCGGTCACCTTGCCGTCCACCGGAATCGTAATGTCAGCTGGATTCACTGGAGGAGCAGGCCGCCGTGAACCGTGCCCACTTTGCGTCGAGGACTCAATGACCGTCCCTTGCGACGAGGGCGGCAGCCAGTGCTTCAGGTCGACAATGCCTTCGATCTGGCCGCCCTGGTGCAGCCGCGCCACGATCGACGTGATCAGCAGTTGCGCCTGGTCGGCGTGCACGCGCGCATCGAGCTGCACGCCGCGTTCGACGACTCCGGTGCCGACGTAGGCCCCGCGATCGACGTGTACCTTGCCGTCGATGCGGAACTCGCCGGCGTGGCCGGCCGCGCCAAGATCGAGATGCGCAACGCCTTCCGGCGCGTAGGGATAGCCGGTGAGGGAATCCAGCTGCTGCATGTCGAGCTCGCCGTCGATCTTCGAATCCCAGCGCGGATGCGAGAAGTCCTGAAGCTCACCAGAAATGTCGAGCGCGTGGTCCGCGCCGTCATGGCTGTGCGCCGTGAGCCGCAGGCTGCGCACATAGACGGCGTCGCGCGTCAGGTCCACCGTGGCGCGCAGCAGTCCGTGGACGCTCGTCGTTTTGTTCCTGGGTATGACTCGTGACAGGTTCAGGTCGGTCGCGCCGGCTTGGATGCGAAAGCTCTCCGGGTATTTTCCCGATGCCGCAATGTAGCCCATCTGCAGCGAGACATCGTTGGCTGAGAAGTCGAGCGGCGCGAACCGATTCTGAAAATCGAAGGAGGCCGCGCGGTTGTCATAGTCAAGTTCCCCGCCGGAGGCATCGATGCGGCCGGCATGCAGATCGAAGAGCCGGTCCAGCGGCGGCTCCCCGGGCTTCCGTGGCCGGCGTGGATACGGCTGGTTGGTCTGCCCGTTCGCGTACACGATCAGATGCATCTCCGGCTGCCGGATCTCGAGATCGTTCAGCAGGATGCGGGGACTCAGGATTCCGAGCACGCTGAAGGCGACGTGCAGGTGCTGGATGCGGGCATAGGGCGCCTCGCCAGGTGCTTCGAGGCCGTGAATCACGATGCCGTCCGCGTCGGCCTCGAGTTGGAGCAGCCGCCAGTGGAAGGAGGCGATCTCCGTGCGCCCGCCGGTCATCCGCTCGATGGACGCGATGAGCCGCCCGCGCACGAGATTCTCGAATCCGGCCGAGCTCATGTAGAAGTAGGCGCCGACGATCGCAAGGGCGACGAGCATGATCAAGCCGGCTATTCCCAGCGGCACATGGCGCAGAAAGAAGCGGCGCAGCCGGCTCGGTTTCCGGAGCGTGGGTGGCTCCTCAAGCGGCGGAGGCAGCATGATCTCCGGCTCGCTCATGGATTCGCTCCTCGATTTGGGCTTTTATCCGGTGCCTTCACCGCCGCCTGACCCGGTAACCCGGTTTCTGCCGAATCTGCACTTGGGGTCTTCTGCGATTCCAGCGAGGGGTCCAGTACCTCCACATCGCCCTCCTGGCGGAGATTGGTCAGCCAGGAGTCGAACAGGGCGTTTACCTGCTGCTGCAGCAGGATCTCTTCAATCCGCGGAGCAACCTGATCCAGAGGCGGAGCCGTCTGTCCCTGCGGATACTGCGGTAGAAGCGTGTCGTGGTAATAGGTGGCGACATCCTGCTGCGAGATGCGGATTCCCTGGCGGAAGCGCTGCTCGATGAAGCGCAGAATCTCCAGTCGGTAGCGCAGATACGAGACGACGCGCTCTGCCGTCAGGTCGTGCGCGGTGAGGAAAGCGTTCCACCCCGCATCGGTGGCGCAGTTCTCCCGCATACACGCGGGCAGTTCCTTCCGGATTTCGCTCAACCGTGCATCGACTTCGGCTTGTGACGGTTGGGCAGCCTGCGCGTCCTCCTGCCCGATCTGCTGCTCGATCAGTGTCCGGCTGATGAGCTGTTCCAGGGCGCGCTGGCGAGTGAGCGAAATACCGGCCGAATTCGGATCGAGCACCGACAGCCGAATCTCGTCGTCCAGATCGCTGGCCAGAATCGCGTGACGATTGACCACTGCTACGACGCGGTCCAGAACCACTCCGGATGAGGGTGCCGGTGTCGCCGGAGCCTGCGCCTGGCAGATCAACCCCAGGAGGCACGCAGCCAGAGCGGCAACAACATGAGTCGCTGCGCTATGGGCCGGAATGGAAAGTCGCCTGCGCATCAGAAAGCCTGCCCCAGGCTGAAGACAAAGTTGAAATGCGGCGCCTCGCCGACGTAGGGGTTCAGATAATCCGGGCTCTTCGAGTAATCGATATTCACAGGATAGATAGGCGGATTCAAGTTATAGCTGAAATCAAAGCGAATAGGCCCGACGGGCGTATGGTAGCGCAGGCCGATTCCCGGTGCATGGGAAAAATAATTGAAGCCGCACTGGCCTTGCGTCCCGGTAGAGGTGAGCGGGCCGGTCGGGACCGGCTTGGGTGTCAGCTCGGCGTTGGTCACCTTGCATGCATCCCGGTCGGGCTGGTGAATGCGCGTTGCGCTGATCCAGGCGTCGCTCGCGTTCGTGAAGACGTTGCCCATATCGTGAAAGAGCACAAAGCTGAGCGTATTGCCCAGCCATGGCAGCGTAGGCGGAGGCAGGCGCAGTTCGGTACTGTTGATCAGCGCGCCCGCGCCGCCGATGGGAAAACCAGTCTCCGGATCGCGGGGCCCGGCTGCGTTGAATGGAAAGCCGCGCAGCGAGGTTGGTCCGCCGGCGTAAAGCCGCTCGGGCAGCGGAATCAACTCGCTCGATCCGGAACCGAAGGCCCGTATCTGCCCGTATCGCGTATCACGGGCCAGCACGAACTTGTCCTTGTCAAAGCTGTAATAGCTCGAGTTGGAAACATCGATGCGGTTGAACTCAGACTGCGCGCCCGCGGTTTTGACGGAGAGAAATTCCTGGAAGCTCGTATAGGTTCCGCGGTGCGCGTCCATCGGCTGGTTGCGTGTGTCGCGAATCCAAGTGAAGGCGGGACCGGAGACACGCGCTGCCGCGGCCAATTCAGAGATTTCGCCGGGATAGACCTGCAAAGTGTCGGAGGCCACCTTCACGCGGCGGAAATCGAGCTCGTAAATAAAGGTGTTGGCTTTGGAGAGGAACGAGCCCGGGGCGGTAAAGCTTTGCGTCAGGCGCATGTCGCTGTCCAGGCGCGACGCGACGTAGGTGGCCACGTCCTGGCTGTTGGCATAGCCTCCCGCGAAGCTGATCCCGAAGTTGCGCGCGCCCTCGAAGTGGGGAATCTGGTAGAGCAGTCCAATGCGCTGTTCGAGCAAACCGTAGGTTCCCTGCAGCGAGGCTGACTGTTCGCGGCCGAGCACGTTGTTACGCGTAATGTCGATCACCACCCGCGGGCTTACCCCCGTCTTGCCGTTCGGATTGCAGGCCACGCCTCCGGCAATCGCACCGGCGCAGTTGTTCTGCGGCTGTCCGGTCTGCGCCTCGAAGCCGAAGCCGTAGGTCAGCGTCCAGCGCCGCGCCTCGGTCAACTGCAGCAGGACGGTCTTGTAGGACTCGTCACCTCCGGGATTCTCGATCGCGGTGTTGACCTCGTTGAACAGGGCGTAGTTATACAGATTGCGCTGCGTATCGGTAAGGGCGGTCTGATCCAGAGCATCACCTGAGTGGATCGTGATGGCCCGCTCCACTGTGCCAAGGCGCGTGTAATGGAGACCGGTCAACTGCACCTTGCGCACGAAGACCTGCTCGCCCTCAGTGACATGGAAGGTTACATCGACCTTGGCCGGATCGGCTGCTTCGGGAACCTGATTGATCTCCACGCCCGCCTGGTCGAAACCGTGGCTCATGTAGGCCGTCAGAAGGGCGTCGCGGTCGCCGGAAAGGTTCTGTGGAGAAAGCAATTGCCCGGGCGCTGTATTGAGCAGCGGCGTCAGCTTAGAGGCTTCGATGTGATCGTTGCCCTGCAATCTGACCGACCCCACCCGAATCTGCTGGCCTTCGTCAATGTGGTAGACGACCACCAGCGGAGCAGTCGCGCTCGCGATGGGTGGGGAACTGGGATTCGGCGGGCCCTTGTCGGCGAGCACCGTCTCGGGAGTGCTGGTTTCGGGCGTAACCTTTACCTTGGCAAAGCCATTGTTCTGGTAGACGGATTCGATCGCGCCGACATCGGCTTGAACCAGCGACTGGCTGTAGCTGCCGTGCCGGTCCAAAGGGTCGGCTGCCCGCACGCTCAGCAGCGCCGCGAGGGTGGAGGTGTCAAAGTAATGGTTGCCGTCAACTGAGACGCGCTCCACCCGGCGCCGCGCGCCAAGCTGCACCCGGAAGAGAATGTCCACCTCCGCCTCCGCAGAGGCCTGCTGTTCGTGCGCAACCTTCACGTCGAAGTACCCGAGGCGCTGGTAGTAGTCCCGCAATCGGCGGTTGCCCTCGTTCAACAGATCCTCGTCGACCGTGCCTTCCTCATAGACGGGGATCAGCCGCTTTACGCGGTCGGCGGTGAGCTTGGCGCCCTCGACGAGCACCCGCACCACCGGGCCCCGGTTGGCGGAGAAATGGAAGTTCACAACATTCGTAGCCGGATCATATTGCGCCGATTCTAGTTTCACGTCGGCTTCCAGACGGCCCTGGCGTTGATAGTATTTGAGCACTCCATCCAGGGCGCGGTTGGTAGTGTCGTGGTCGACATGGACTCCGGTCCGGAGACGCGCGTAATGCCGGAACTCCTCAAGGCTGATGCCGGCGTCGCCCGTGACGGCGACCGTGCCGACCCGCGCCTGCGGCCCAGAGACGACGCGGTAGGAGATGTCGACGAGCTGGTCCGCCGGATGCGGTGTCAGCGTGGGGTCGATTGCCGGTTTGTGGTAGCCGTTCTCAGCGAGGGTGAGACGCATCTGTTCAAGCGCGCGGTTCAGCTTGTCCTGCGTAAGGCGCGTGCCGGGATTGAGCTCGCTGGCGCGGGAGAGCTGAGTATTCATGGTTGCTCCCACGGCTCCATAAACACCGACCGTACCGATAAAGGTGCGCGGCTGCCCGACAAAGGCCAGCTCCACGCCGCCGGCTTCCCGGGTTCCCTTGACCTCAATGTCATCGTAGAGGCCGGTCGCGAAGAGCTGGCGCAGGCTCGCCTTCAGATCTTCCGGATCGAGCGGCTTGCCCTCGGCAACGGGAAGATGGCCGGTAAGCGGCGCGAGCCGGTCGGCCGCAACCCCCGTAAACGAAATCTGCCGCACCGGCAAGCCGGTCCACTGAAGGACGGCGTCCGGCGCCGGATCGTTGAGAGGAGCGCTCGGCTCGGATGAGAGCATTGGAGGCGGACCGGAGGGTGTCTGCGTGTCAGGCTGCTGCGCCCAGCCTGCCGCACAGGCGGCCGCGGCTAGAACTCCACAATAGCCGATACACCGCAAGCTGTAGGAGAACCGCAGCAGAAACCCGCGCCGCGTCCCCGCCGGGGCTGCATCCCGCTGGCGGGCTCGTTGGCGCTCCCCTGCTGGCTTTCTCCGCAAGATCGTATCTCCCGAAATGCGGGAATTGCTCCCCGCCGCGTGGCCCGGTTCATCTGGATGCCGCTTGCGCGAAAACCTCTTCGGCCCACCGGTTCGGCGGCTCCCCGCGGCAATTCTGCGCTCGTGGAGTTTCCCTGCTAAGAGTAAAACCCGCGGCCATGGAACTGTCTCTACAACAGACGGCACATTTCGCGAAGAGTTTTTTGACGTCTGCGCGCCGGGATCACCATGTTGCAAATGTCTCCGCCAGAATATTTTTGGTGACCCCGTCCGGAGCCAAGCAACCTTGTGCGGCTCCGGCGACTCCGAGAATGAAGTACCACCGTATCCGCCTGCTTCCCCTCTATACTAACGAGGACCGAAGTTAAGCGCACAAAACACGGTTTTGTCACACGAGCCGAAGGAGCGCATGTCAGATTCCTCTGCCCCAACGCAACTAAGTAGTCCAGTTCGGACCGGCCATATCGATGGCGATGACGCCCCGCGACCCAGGAGGCCTGCAGGCTTTGCGCCCGCAGCGTCGCCTGATCCGAGCGAAGCGCAGGTGCTGGCGCGCGCCCAGGCCGGCGATCACCACGCTTTCGCCCAACTCTACTCCCTTCACAAACGGCGTATCTACTCCCTGTGCCTGCGCATGGTAGGCAATATCGCCGAGGCCGAAGACCTCACGCAGGAAGCCTTTCTCCAGCTGCATCGGAAGATCGGGACCTTTCGCGGCGATTCGGCCTTTTCCACCTGGCTGCATCGGCTGGCAATCAACGTCGTACTAATGCAATTGAGGAAGAAAGGCCTCTCGCTGATCTCGCTGGATGAGGCCATGGAGCCGGCTCCCGAAGAGGGACCGGGCCGCAGCTTCGGCGCGCCCGATCTCACCCTCGCCGGAGCCATCGACCGCCTCGCCCTGGAACGTGCCGTAGCCGACCTGCCGGCCGGGTACCGGCTCATTTTTATCCTTCACGACGTTGAGGGTTTCGAACATAATGAGATAGCGGCCATGCTGGATTGCTCGATCGGAAACAGCAAATCGCAATTGCATAAAGCACGCCTCAAATTGCGCGAGGCCCTGCGCGCCCACTCCCAGCAGGAGGCGCGTTTATGAGGGAGAAAAATCGCATGATGAGTTGCGAGGAGTTCCAGGCCCAGCTGCCTGAGCTCATTGGTTCCGGCGAAAATGCCGCGGAGCACGAGCACATCAAGACTTGTGACCTTTGCCGCGCCTTGCTGGCCGATCTGGAGACGATCGCCGAAGCTGCACGGCAGCTGTTCCCGGTCGTGGAACCGCCGGACAATCTGTGGGACCAGATTGAATCGCGGATCAAAAATGAAGAGGGCCCCGACGGCGCCAGGGGCAGGGTTCCGTCCGGAGCTGTTCCTCACCCACAGTAGCGCCGCCCAATCCACTCGTTCAACGCAGTACAGCAGGCGTATCGCGGCCGGTGGCTTATGCCCCCGGCCGAAGCCTTTTCAGAAGCCGGCCTACCCTCACTTTCCGTATCATCCGGCCGATACACCCATGGAGTGGCAGGCCGTCATCCAAGTTCACAAGCGGAAGCAGTTGGGGACCTGCTGTCGGTTTCCGCAGCCTTGGCGGTTTCGGGCCGAGCAGACCAATTGGGAACCACACCGGCTCGGAAACCGTAAATCCCGGCAGGAAAAGGTGTTGAAGCCAGGGAAGAAAGAGCGGACAATGGCGGTCCGAGATCCCTGCAACTTTTTTAGGCCTTCACGCTCTAATAGAAGAAAAGCTGATACGAGGACGCTCAATGTCAAACCAGCCTTCCAACACATTGCCGGAACCCGCCGCGAAGATTGGCACGGCAGGGCGCAAAATTCCCGTTTTGCCTGTCCGGGAGACAGTACTCTTTCCCCACGCGGTGCTTCCACTCACGGTTGGCCGGGAGAGCTCGATCCAGTTGATCGAATCCCTCGGCGAAGAGCGGACCATCGTCGTGGTGGCCCAGGTCGATCCGCGGCAGGACGCGCCGAAGCCGACGGATATGCATGAGATCGGCACCATCGCCACGGTGCACAAAGTCGTGCGCATGCCGAACCAGAGCCGTTTCGTCTTCACGGAGGGTGTAGGCCGTGTGCGTCTGGTGCGCTACACGCAGACTGAGCCCTACATGACGGCAGAGATCGAGCCTCTCGAAGACATCGAGCCGGCCTCGACCTCGGGCTTTGAGGCCCTGATGCGCAACGTTGTTGCGCAGTTCCAGCAGATCGTTACTGAGTCGCCGACTCTCTCCGACGAACTGCGGACTATCGCCGCCAATATCGAGGAGCCGGGCAGGCTCGTCGACTTCATCGCCTCTTCGCTGCCTTTCCTCACTACCGACGACCGGCAGCAGCTGCTAGAGACAGCGGTCGTTGTCGACCGGTTAGAGGTTTTGAACAAGCTGCTTGCCAAAGAGATTGAAGTGCAGCAGTTGCGGGCCAAGATCCAGACCGAGGTGCAGGACCAGGTGCAGCAGTCGCAGCGTGACTACTACCTGCGCGAGCAGCTCAAGGCCATTCAGAAGGAATTGGGCGAGCAGGATGAGGGGCAGCGCGAGATCGACGAGCTGCGCCAGAAGATCGAAGCCGCCGGTATGCCGGACGATGTGAAGAAAGAGGCGATGAAGGAACTGAACCGCCTTGGACGCATGTCTCCTATGGCCGCAGACTACTCGCTTACCCGCAACTACATCGAGTGGCTCGCCGTGCTGCCCTGGGCCAAGAGCTCGGGCTCGAAGATCGACATCAATAAGGCTAAGGAGATCCTGGACGAAGACCATTATGAGCTGCGGAAGGTCAAGGAGCGCATTCTCGACTATCTGAGCGTGCTCGAGCTCAAGCCGACGATGAAGGGACCTATCCTTTGCTTCGTCGGGCCTCCGGGCGTGGGCAAAACCAGCCTGGGCCGGTCGATCGCGCGGGCGCTGGGCCGTAAGTTCCAGCGCATCTCGCTGGGCGGCATGCACGACGAGGCGGAGATCCGCGGCCATCGGCGCACCTACATTGGCGCGCTGCCGGGCCAGATCATCCAGAGCATCCGCCGGGCGGAAACCAACGACCCGGTGATCATGCTGGATGAGATCGACAAGCTGGGCCGCGACTTTCGCGGCGATCCGGCGTCGGCGCTGCTGGAAACGCTCGATCCGGAGCAGAACAATACGTTCCGGGACAACTACCTGGACGTGCCGTTCGACTTGTCGAAGGTGCTCTTTATCTGCACCGCGAACATGCTCGATCCGGTGCCGCCGCCGTTGCTCGACAGAATGGAGATCATTCCGCTGCAGGGCTACAGCGAAGAGGAGAAGCTGCACATTGCCAAGCGCTATCTGGTTCCGCGGCAGGTCAAGGAAAACGGCATCACGCCCGAGCAGATCGAGTTCCCTGATGATGCGATCCGGCACCTGGTACGCCATTACACGCGCGAGGCCGGCGTCCGCAAGCTCGAGCAGGTGATCGGCACGGTCTGCCGCAAAGAGGCGCGTCGCCTGGTCGAGGGGCACACCGAAAAACTCGTCGTAACCCTCGATACGCTGCGTGAGTTCCTGGGCGGAATCCAGGTGCGCGTCGAGACCGAGGTAGCCGAGCGCGTGAAGCGGCCGGGTGTGGCTGTAGGGCTGGCCTGGACGCCGGCTGGCGGCGACATCCTCTTCATCGAGGCCAACAAGATGAAGGGCAAAGGCGGCTTTACGATGACCGGCCAGATCGGCGAGGTGATGCAGGAATCCATGCAGGCCGCGCTGACCTGGGTGCGCTCGAACTGCGCGCGGCTGGGTCTGCCGGAGGACTTCAACAAGGATATCGACCTGCACATTCACGTGCCTGCAGGCGCGATCCCGAAGGACGGTCCTTCCGCTGGCGTGACCATGGCCACGGTACTGGCTTCGCTGCTGACCGAAACCCCGGTGCGTCCGCTGACTGCGATGACGGGCGAGATCACGCTGAGCGGTAACGTGCTGCCCGTGGGCGGCATCAAGGAGAAGTTCCTGGCTGCACGGCGGGCAGGCGTGACCACGATCATTCTGCCGGCGGAGAATCGCCAGAACGTCGAGGAAGACCTGACACCCGAAATGATGGAAGGCGTAAACGTGCACTACGCCACCCACGTGGAAGATGTGCTGGCGGTAGCGCTGCCCTCGTTGCAGGCAAAGACGGCGCAGGCTTCCTCGCCGGAGCTTGTGGTCAATAGCGAAGCCGCCTGAAGCACCACTCGACGATCTTTCAAATGGCCGGCGAATCTGCCGGCCATTTTTCTACTCCCCGCAATATCCATGTGAATCTAAATTTCCCTTCTGTTCTCCCGCTTGCAGCGTCTAACCTTTGAGGCAGTATTCTGGCTCAAGCGATGCAAGTACGTGTGTTGGCTTTTGGTGTAGTGAAGGACTGGCTGGGCGCCGCACCGGCTGATGTTGAGCTGCGCGAAGGCGCCTCGGTTGGCGACCTGCTGGAGAGGCTCGGCGCGCGCGCGCCGCAGGTGCTCCAGGGTATCGCCGTAAGCGTGAATGCCGAATATGCGCCGGCGTCTCAGGTGCTGCGCGAAGGGGATGAAGTCGGGCTGTTGCCGCCGGTCTCGGGCGGGACTTCGCGTCCAGCGGATGATTTGAACGAGAGTGTGGATGAACCGACGATCGTCGCCCTGACGCGCGAGCGGATCGATGCAGAGAAACTGGTCGCAGCAGCCAAGCGCGGCGAAGATGGCGCGGTGGTAGTCTTCGATGGCATCGTGCGCAACAACACGCGTGGCCGCGCAACTCTGTATCTCGATTACGAAGCCTATGAAGAGATGGCGCTGCGGCAGATGCGGGAGCTGTCCGCGCAGGCGCGTGAGCGCTTCGGCGTGCGCCAGGTGACGATCGTCCATCGGCTGGGCCGGCTGGAGATCGGCGAGACCAGCGTGCTGATCGTGGTGGCTTCCGCACATCGTGGGGCCGCTTTTGACGCCTGCCGCTGGGTGATCGACACGCTCAAGCAGACGGTGCCCATATGGAAGAAGGAGACCTTTGCGGATGGCGCCGTTTGGGCTCCCGGCGAGCCGTTTCCGGCCGGTATTGCTGTGAGCGGCGGAGGCGGGCAATGACACGCGCCTCGGCACCGCGCCGGGATGCTCCATCTTTTGCACGCATTTTGCGTAAAGGATGGGGTACCGTGAGAGGCGGAGTGTTAGCGGGGCTTCTCGCACTCGCCACTTCCACGGCCGCAGCGCAAACGCCGGCAGCAACTCTCCACGTCGATGTGAAGCTGGTGAATCTCTTTGTCAACGTGACAGACAGCAACGGCGCCATCGTGGGTGGACTCAAGCGCGACGACTTCGCCATCTATGAGGACGGACGGCCGCAGCAGATCGCGCTCTTCGAGCGTCAGTCCGAGATGCCGCTCGACCTGACGCTGGCCATCGACACCTCTGGCAGCGTACGCAAGGATCTGGATGAAGAGACCGCGGCGGCACGCCGCTTCGTCCATGCCATCCTGCGTCCCCAGGACCAGATGAGCGTGCTGCAGTTCGCCACCACGGTGCGCGAACTCACCTCGTTCACGAACAAGGAATCGCAGGTGGATCACGCGCTGGGCGAGCTGCGCGGGGACTGGGCGACCGCCCTCTATGACGCGATCTATCTTGGCTCGGACCGGCTGGGAACTAGACAGGGGCGCAAGGTGCTGGTCGTGGTCTCCGACGGCGACGATACGGCCAGGAACACCACCTACGCGCAGGCGCTCGAAGAGGCGCTGCGCAATGAGGTCATGATCTACTCGATCATCGACGTCCCCATCGAAGCCAGCGCGGGCCGCGACATCGGCGGCGAGCACGCGCTGATCACGCTGGCGGAGCAGACCGGCGGCAAGCATTTCTACGTGGATGCAGGCGGCCTGGACAAGGCCTTTGCCCAGGTGAGCGACGACCTGCGCACGCAGTATCTGATCGGCTTCTATCCTCAGCATGAAGAGCCGGGCTTGGTGTTTCATCGCCTCAACGTGACCATTCCCCGCGCTGCGCCGGACGCCTTCAACATCCGCCACAAGACCGGGTATTACTCCGACCCACTGGTTAAGGGGAACTAAGCGGGAACAATCGTGGCCGGCCACAGGAGATTTGTGATCGTGAAGCCGCAATCCACAGATATACCGGGGCGGGGCTGAGAGTCTGCGTACCGCGGCCGCTGGAAGCGCATCCAAGAGAGTGCATCTACAATGGCATTCATGACTCCTCCATCGCCGAACCGCCGACGCTCCAAGACCCCTCCCCCTGGGGAGACCGGCCAGGAATCACTTTATCTGCGCTCTTTGAGCGATCGCCAGGTGATTGTGACCATCAAGCTGCGCGACGGCGAAACCGTGCGCGGCTGGATTGAATACTTTGACGACGCCATGCTGCGTCTTACCCGTGAGGGCCAGCCGAACCTGTTCATTTACAAGAACCAGATCCGCACCATCAGCGAAGCGGGGCGACGGCGCA
>Ga0335073_10002965_pt1 | contig 23461 bp, 16 predicted proteins | sample Lox_Sample_22_FD_207093 | JGI IMG/M metagenome (GOLD analysis project Ga0335073, IMG submission 207093) | Soil microbial communities from Loxahatchee National Wildlife Refuge, Florida, United States - Lox_Sample_2.2 | ecosystem: Environmental > Terrestrial > Soil > Wetlands | place: USA... | reverse complement strand
AGCGTTGAGATAAACCGGCAAAGTGGCGACCAGGGTTTTGCCCTCGCCGGTCTTCATTTCGGCGATCTTGCCGGTGTGCAGGACCATGCCGCCGATCAGTTGCACGTCGAAGTGCCGCATGTTCAGGACGCGCCACCCGGCTTCGCGAACCACGGCAAAAGCTTCCACCAGAATTTCATCGAGCACCTCCTGCAGGGCGTCGTAGCGCTCTTTTTCGAGCTGCTTCTGGCGGTTGATGGAATCCAGGTCCTCTTCGGTTTCGGAAGGAGGCGCCGTCTCCGGAGCTTTCGCGAAGCGGCTCATGTGCTCCTGGATGCGGCGGCGGAAGTCCTCGGTTTTGGCGCGCAGTTCCGCGTCGCTGAGCTTCTGCATCTGGGGCTCGAGCGCATTGATGGCCGCGACTTTCGGCATCAAGCTCTTGATGACCCGTTCGTTCTTGGTCCCGAAGACCTTACCTATCAGCGTGTCAATCAAACCTGGAATCCTTCGGAGGGCGGTACAGCCCAAGCTTATCTTTAAAAGCCTAGCATATTTGGATGCTCGGAATGGGCGGGAGAAGCGACTCCAGAACCAGCGAGATACAAGGTAACCGACCTCGCCATATTGAGAGCATGTTAGACGCACGTTGCCGGGCGAGACACACCTTGAGAGATTCGCCTGGCAGCTTTCGGCGGCGATGCCGCTTCGTGTATATTCCCCACGACCCATGCCCACTTTCTATGATCGTTTCGTGGAGTGCGCGGAGCGCTGGCCGTCGAATCCGGCACTGCTTCTGCAACGCCACGATCAGATTGAAAGTTGCACTTATGCCGAGTTGCGCACCATGGCGGAGTCCGTCGGGCGCTGGATTACGGAGAAGCGTTTTCGGCGCGGCGACCGGCTGGCCATTCTGGCGGACAATCATCCGCGCTGGGTAGCGGCATACCTGGGAACCATCGCCGCCGGATGCACCGTGGTTCCGCTCGATACGGCGTTGCACGCCGATCAGATCGCCAAGCTGCTAAAAGATAGTGGCGCCTCCCTGCTTTTCTGCGACGCCAAACACCTTCCGGCGGCTCGGGAGGCGCTGGCTGCGGCTCCCATGGAGATCGCACTCATGGATCCGGAGCGTGTGGACAAGGGCTCGCCGCAGGAGGTTTGGAAGGCGGAGCTTCCAGCGATCTTTGCCGGCGGTCCGGGAGATTTTCGCGCCGTGCAATCTCCGCTGGATGACATCGCTTCCCTGCTCTATACGTCGGGCACAACCGCCGATCCCAAAGGAGTGATGCTGACGCACGGCAATTTCCTGGGAGAAGTTGAGGCGGTCTTCAACTGGGTCGATATTGGGCCTGCCGACGCTTTGCTGGGCGTTCTACCCATGTTTCACGTGCTCGCGCAAATGGCGAACCTGCTTCTGCCATTGGTGAAAGGCTCGCGGGTGGTGTACCTGGAAACACTCAACACGACCGAGCTATTGCGCGCACTGCAGGAACGGGACATCACCGCTTTTGCTGTCGTGCCGCAGTTTTTCTATCTGATTCATGACCGCATTTTTCAGGAGGTCGGCAAGCGCGGTGCGGTCACGCAGAACATTTTCAAAGCCCTGATGAAGCTCAACCGCGGGCTGCGCGCACTTGGGGTCAACGCCGGGCGAATCTTTTTCGGCAAGATTCACGCCACACTGGGAAAGAGGATGCGTTACCTGGTAACAGGCGGTTCGCGTTTCGATCCGGAAATTGCCCGCGATTTTCGCGACCTGGGCATCGACGTGCTGCAGGCTTACGGACTCACCGAAACCACGGCGGCGGTGTTCGCAAATTCTCCCAACAACAATGTGATTGGATCGGTGGGCAAGGCGATGAAGGGAGTAGACGCGAAGATTGTCGACGCGCAGCCGCAGGAAGTAGGCGGCCCGGCCGTGGGCGAGGTCGTGTTGCGCGGAGCGGTGGTGATGAAGGGATATTGGAAGCGTCCCGACGCCACCGCGGCGGTGCTGCGCGATGGCTGGTTTTATACGGGCGATTTGGGGTATTTCGATTCTCACGGCAACCTGTTTCTCACCGGGCGAAAGAAAGAAGTGATCGTGCTGAGCAATGGCAAGAATGTGTACCCCGAAGAGATCGAGGCGCACTATTTGAAGTCGCCGTTCATCAAGGAAATTGCGGTGATGGGGCTGGAGGGCAAGCCGGGCGCTGGCGGCGACCGGCTGCACGCCGTGATCGTGCCCAATTTTGACGTGTTGCGGCAGCGTAAGGTCGTGAATGCGAAAGAAGTCATCCGCTTCGATATTGAAGGGCTTTCCCAGCAAATCGCCTCCACCAAACGGATTGGCAGCTATGAAATCTGGCAGGATGATCTGCCGCGCACCACCACGCGCAAGATCAAGCGCTTCGAAGTCGAAAAGCGAGTAAAGGCGAATGGGGCGCGGCGGCTCGACGACGATGCCGAGTTGCCTGCGGAAAAACCCCTTAGGCCGGACGAACAGGCCTGGCTCGATCAGCCTGAGGTGCAGCGCGCGCTGAAGATCCTGCGGGAAGAGTCGCGCACGGCCCCGCCGGCCTTGCGGCCCGCACACAATCTTGAGCTCGACCTCGGGCTCGACTCCATGCAGCGGATCGAGTTGCTCAGCCGGATCGAAGATGAACTGGGCGGCAATGTGGAGGAATCACAGCTGGCGGGAATCTACACGGTACGCGACCTGGTGGATGCCGTTCTGCAGAGCGCAGCGAGTGGCGGCGGCAAGCGCGCGGCTTTTGCCGGATGGAAAGCGATCCTCGCTGAGGATCCGAGCGATCCTGACGTGCTGGCGCTGGCGCGCCCGCATTCGAGTAATGAAACGTTCTGGTTTCTCATATCGCGCGTGGTGCAGATGATTTCGCGTGATCGGTTCGATCTGCGGGTCACAGGACTGGAAAATCTGCCTGCTGAGGGTCCTTTCATTCTTTCTTCAAATCATCAGAGCTATATCGATCCGGTCGTAATGGTGAGCGTTTTGCCGGAGAAGCTTTTTCGCAACTGCTTTGCCGTGGGTACCAGCGAGATTTTTGGCGAAGGATTCATGCGCCGGCTGGCGCGCTGGCTGCGAGTGGTAGTGGTCGATCCCGACGCCAACCTGGTTCCGGCGATGCGAGCCGGAGCTTTCGGGCTGCGGCAGGGAAAAATTCTCATTCTCTATCCCGAGGGGGAGCGATCCATCGATGGCGCGCCGAAGATTTTCAAGAAAGGCGCGGCCATTCTCTCAATCCACATGCAGATCCCGATTGTTCCGGTGGCGATCGAGGGATTCTACGAAGCGTGGCCAAGGGGCAAGAAAGTCTTTCAAAAGTTCGCCCCGCTCAAAATGGAGTTCGGCCAGGCGATTCTTCCGCCGCCCGAAAGCGAGGCTTCGGAGGCGGCCTACGATGATCTCACGGCCAGGTTGAAAGGACGCGTGACGGGAATGTGGGAGAAGCTGAGGAAATGATCAGCTGGCAGAAAATTTGCCATCGCTTTCGCGAGCGCCTGCGCACGCCAAATGCATTCAGAGCCGTTTCTTCAAGTGCTCGACCAGTTGCGAGGCTACTGCATAAAGTTCGGTGAGCTGGCCTCGGCGAAACTCGATGTTTTCGTCGGCCAGATCTTCGCCGACTGAGCGGCAGACCTGATAGGCAGCGCGGACCCGCTCACAGGCCATCAGAGACGCCATTTTGACTCGATCATCGTCGGCAACTTTATTGGCGGCCGCCTGTTGTGCCGCCCAGGCAGTGTTCCGAACCCGGTTCAACGCGTCCCGAAAATCGCTCAGCATGTGGGGGTCGACGTCATCCCGCCGCAACAGCCGATGCAGTGTGCGTAATTCCCGGATCGCACTTCTCAGACGCGCGGAAACGGCCGTATTCTTTGCCAACCCGATTTGCTCTTTCGGAAAGCTTGCGCTAAACGTCCCAGACTAATCCGTTTCTAGCCGTACGGCGCGCACCCGAGGACAGCTTCCTTGGTAATGTTCAGGCTGGGCTCCCACAGCATTAAGAAATGCGAAGAATTCTGCGCTGCATCCGAATCTTGCCGGCATAAATTATTTCGCCCGCGGATGCGTCTGATCGTAGACCTGGAGCACGTGTTTCATGGAGAGCTGCGTGTAGCGCTGGGTGGTGGCAAGCCGTTCGTGGCCGAGCATTTCCTGGATGGCGCGAAGATCTGCGCCTTCTTCCAGCATGTGCGTGCCAAAAGCGTGGCGGAGCGTGTGCGGGTGGACGTCGGGGGAAAGCCCTTTGGCGATGGCGATTTTCTTGACGATGCGTCCCACGCTGCGTGAAGTAAGCCGGCCGCCGCGCCGATTGATCAATAAAGCCGCGGTGTTCTTGCGTGCCGCAGCCACGGTTTTCTGGCGCTCGGGGAGATATGCCGCGAGGGCGGCCCTTACAGCATCGCCGAATGGAACGTAGCGCTCCTTTCTTCCTTTACCACGAATCAGGATGGCTTCCGCGCTGAGGCGAATGTCATCGAGATTGATGCCGGTAAGCTCCGAATTGCGAATGCCGCACCCATACAGAAGTTCGAGCATCAGCCGGTCGCGCTGCAGAAAGGCTGCGCTCTCGGGCATTTGGCCGTCAAGCACCGAGTTCATTTCTTCAATTGTGGGTACGCGCGGAAGTTTTTTGGGAAGCCTCGGAGTAGCAACCAGCTTGGCCGGATTCTGTTCCACCACCCCTTCCGCTGCCAGCCAGCGATAAAGCGAGCGAACAGCCGCCAGCGAACGGGCAACCGAGGTTTTACTCAGCCCCTTTTCGTAGAGTTGCGTAAGAAAACCGCGAATGACGATGTGGTCGATTTGCTTCCACCCACGCGAGGCGGCGTAAGCGGCGAAAGCGGCCAGATCGCCGCTGTAGGCCTTGATGGTGTGTGGCGACGCGTTGCGCTCGCGCAAGTGACGCAGGAAGTCCACCACGGCCTTGCCCACGATCGTGCGCTCCCCCGTCGTATTCATCTTCATCTCTTGGCCCTCGGATGGTGTTTCTGATAGACAGTTCGCAGGCGATCGAGCGCCAGATGCGTGTAGACCTGTGTGGTTGAAATGTCGGCGTGGCCAAGGATGGTTTGCACGGTGCGCAGATCGGCGCCGTTTTCCACCATGTGCGTGGCGCAGGAGTGGCGCAGCATGTGCGGAGATGCGTGCCGTCCCGCCGCGGCCGAAGCCGCTCCCACCATTTGCCAGACCCGCTGCCGCGTGAGCTTGCGGCCGCCGCGGGCGATGAATAACAGGGGTGAACTGCCGGCGGAAGCGGAGCGGCGCTTCCCGGCAAACTTCCCTTCAGCCAAAACGGGGCGCGCCTCCGCGAGATAGCCTGTGAGCGCCTGCTGCGCCGATCGGCCGATCGGCACCACGCGCTCTTTGTCTCCTTTGCCGCGCACCAGCATGTAACCTGCCTCCAGCTTCAGATCTTCGAGTCTGGCGTTGGTGAGCTCCGACACCCGCAATGCCCCGGCGTAAAGCACCTCGAGCATGGCGCGATCGCGTAACGCAAGGGCCGCCGCATCTTTCCTGGGCACGGCCGAGTCAGATTTTGGCGGGGCGGCAAGTGTGGCCTCCATTTCGTCGCGGGCCAGTGATTTGGGCAGAACCTTCCACTGTTTCGGCGACTCGATGTTAAGTGTGGGATCGATCTCGATCTTTCTGTCGAGTAAAAGAAACCGATAGAGGTGACGTAACGCCGAGAGCTTCCTGCCCACGCTGCGCCCGTCGACCTGATGCGCGAAAAGATGTTGCAGAAAATCGCGCACGTTAATGCGGCGAGCGCTGAGCAGCGTGCGTTTGTGTTTCCCGAGAAAGTCGCCGAACTGTTGAATGTCGGTCGTATAAGCCGCCACTGAGAGCGGCGCCAGCCCTTTCTCGATTCTCAGGTAGTCGAGAAAGGCGACGAGGGTCTGCGTGTTGGTCTCGGAGGACATGGCAATGGAATCAACAGTATGTACGCTGGCCGTGACCGCGCAAAGTGCCGCGGAGGGTGCGGGTAAAGTCAGGAGGCGTGAGTACTGTTCAGCAGTTCGACCGCAGAAAGCGCGCCTTCCGGCGTTTCCTCGTGCTTGAAGTAAGCAAAAACATCGCGGCCCGCGCCCAGATGATCCTTAATGCGGGCGACCATGGAGCGGCGCTCTTCGTCGCTATAACTTGGCTTGCGAAAGCGGTAGTAGGCAAACGCTGCCGTGACGACATCGGGCGTGGTCCGCTCTTCGGTTTCGGCTACACATAGGGCAGCGTGGTGCGATCTGAGCAGCTCCCAGGTGGCTTCGTTGAACCAGGAATCGTGGCGGAATTCGAAAGCAGCAGGAAGCGTGCGTGGAAGAATCGCCAGAAACTCGCTGAGCAATTCCGCGTCCACCTTCAGATTTGGGGGAAGCTGGAACAGCACTGGGCCGAGCTTGCCCGCGCTCGCCAATGGCTCAATCGTCGCCAGAAATCGAGGTACAAAGTCTTCTGTGCCCTTCAGCCGCTTGATGTGGGTAATGACCTGGTGGGCTTTCACTCCGAAACGGAAGTGCGCCGGCGTTTCCTGCAACCAGTTCTGGATGGTCGTTTCCTTCACCAATTGGCGGAAGGTGAAGTTGACTTCGACCGTGTTGAGTTGGGTCGCATAGTAGCTGAGGAATTTCTTCTGAGCGAGCTTCGCAGCGTAAAACTCGGGCTTCCAGCTCGGGTAGGCCCATCCGGAAGTTCCGGCGAAAAGTTGCGGCATAAGAATATTCGAAATCTGCAGCGGCCGCGCGAATCTTGAGCGGAGCGGCGATTATACCTTGCGCCGCCGCTTGGCTGGGCTGCGCGGTTTGCGGGCTTTTGCTGTTGATGCGCGGGCGGCTTTCGGCTCATCGGCCTGGGCGGCGATTTCAATTTTCGGCGGTTCCACTCCGCTGGCTGCCACTCCCTTAAGGTTCGGCAGCTTTTGTTTCAACTCCAGGACAGGATGAAAAAGATCGCCCATTTTTTCGAACCGGGCCACGACTTGCGGAGCCTCAAACACGAGCAGGTTCGCGTCTTTCTTTTTGAGTGCCCGTTCGACCTCTTCCCAACTCACTGGGGTTGAAACTGTTGGATGCTCGCGGGCGCGCAGCGAATAAACCGCCACCGTGGTCTTGTGCTCGTCATTCTGGCTCCAGTCGACAAAAACCTTGCCCGCACGCGCCTCGCGGCTCATCTCGGAGAGAACCTGTCCGCGATGATCGTGCTCCAGCAGTTGGGCCAGAGCATGAGCGAAAGTCTTGGTGGCGCCATAATCAGTCGGAGTGTTGAGAGGAACATAGATCTGCAGGCCCTTGGAGCCCGACGTCTTGGGAAAACTCTGCAGCCCGAAATGCTGGAAAATTTCGCGCAGCCACAAACCGACCTGGCAACATTGGATGATATTCGCCGGCAAGCCGGGATCGAGGTCAAAAACCATCATCGTCGGGCAAGTGATGTCCGTCGCCAGCGAGAGCGAGGGGTGCAGCTCGATGGCGGCCAGGTTGGCGAGCCACACCAGCGTCGCAAGATCATCGGCGAGGATGTAATGAACCGTGCGGCGATTGCGGCCGCTCCATATCGGAGCCGTTTTCACCCAGTCCGGCCGGTGCATGGGAGCGTTTTTTTCGTAGAAAAACTCTTCTTCCACGCCGTTGGGATAGCGCTTGCGCGTAAGCGCCCGCCCCTTGAGGTGGGGCAGCAAGGCAGGCGCGATCCGGACGTAGTAATCGATCACTTGCTGCTTGGTGAAGCCGGTGGCCGGGTAGAGCACCTTCTCCAGATTCGACAGCTTGAGATGCTTTCCCTGGACCTCGATCGTCGAATCCATGTATCAGCGCTCCAGTCCGAACATTGTGCCTTAAGCAAGCGGAAGGACAAAATGCGGCCCCCGCTGCCACGGGAAACGCAGCGTTTGACAACTTCTCTTCCCGCCAAGTACTTTCAAACTTCTGCCCTGCTAATCCGTCCAATGTTTGTGTCCGCTGAACCGGAGGTCTGATGAAACATCGTGCATTGAGAATGGTTGCCCTTGTTCTGCTGCTTGCAGCCGTGGCGGCAGCACAGGATGTCGCATCTTTTGAGAAGCGAATCACGGTCAAGAAGCTTCCCAATGGACTCACGCTGCTGATCTGCGAGCGCTCCGAAGCTCCGGTGTTTTCGTTTTTCACGCTGGTAGACGCCGGTTCGGCGCAGGACCCGATGCGCGAGACCGGTCTGGCTCACATGTTCGAGCACATGGCCTTCAAGGGGACCGACAAGATCGGCACCACCGATTACGCCGCCGAAAGGCCCGCTCTGGCGAAAGTTGAAATCGCCTACGCGGCCTACATCGCCGAGCGGGACAAGCGAGTGGGGCGCGACGAAGCCAAGTTGCAGGAGCTCGAAAAAGCCTGGAAAGACGCCATAGCACAGGCCGACAGATACGTTGTGCCCAACCAGTTCGGCAAAATCGTCGAGCGCAATGGAGGCGAAGATCTCAATGCCTTCACCAACTACGACGAGACCGGCTATCACTATTCCCTGCCCGCGAACCGGCTTGAGCTGTGGGCTTATCTCGAGTCGGAACGGTTTTTGCATCCGGTAATGCGCGAGTTCTACAAGGAACGCAATGTAGTGATCGAAGAGCGCCGCATGCGCACCGATAGCAGCCCGGTTGGGCGGCTGCTGGAGCAGTTTGACGCGGCTGCTTTCGAAGCCCATCCCTACCACCGCCCCACGGTGGGATGGATGGCGGACTTGAATTCGTTTTCCGCCACCGACGCCAAAGAGTTTTTCGATAAATACTACGTGCCCTCGAACATGGTGGTCGCGGTGGTTGGCGATGTGAAAGCGGCGGAAGCCATGCCGATGCTGGAAAAGTACTTTGGCCGCCTGCCTCCCCGGCCTAAACCCGATGAAACCACCACGACCGAGCCGCCGCAGGATTCCGAGCGCACCGTGATCCTGAAAGAGACCACGCAGCCTTTTTACCTCGAAGGCTATCACCGCCCCGATTATCGGGACAAAGACGATGCGGTCTACGACGCGATCGCCGATCTCATGTCGGAAGGCCGGACCTCGCGCCTCTATCGCGCGCTGGTGCGCGACAAAAAGATTGCCGCCTTCGCCGCGGGATTTACCGGCCTGCCAGGCATTAAGTATCCGCATTTGTTCGCATTCTTCGCCGTGCCCCTGCCGGGCCATACACCGCAGGAGATGGGCGTAGCTATCCACGAGGAGATCGACCGCCTGAAAAAAGAAGACATCAGCGACGAAGAGCTGAAGATGATCAAGACTCGCGCCAAGGCCAACCTGATCCGCGGACTGGCCGACAATCAGGGATTAGCCATTCAACTGGCCACGTACCAAACCCGCTATGGCGACTGGCGCGAGCTTTTCGGCTCGGTGGACCGGATCGATAAAGTGACCAAGGCAGATATTCGTCGCGTGGCCAACGAGATTTTCGTCGATACCAACCGCACCGTGGGCATGATTGAGACGGAAAAGGCCGAGGGTGGGCAGGGCTCCGGAAAATCCGAGATAACACCCCCGCCACCGCCGGATTCGCGAGCTTCGAATCAAGCCCCGGGCGAAACTGCTCCCGGCCAGGGAGGTGCGCAATGAAGCGCCAGACGCTGACCGCGATTCTCCTGCTGGCTGCGGCCATTTCGCTTCCTTCGCCGCGTGCGCGGGCGCAAGCGGACAGCTGGCAGCGGGTTCCAATTCCCCCTCTGCCGGCTTTCCATCCTCCGCAGCCCAGGCGGATTGAACTTTCCAATGGCATGGTGATCTTCCTGCAGGAAGATCACGAGCTTCCTCTGATCGATGGCATGGCACGCATTCGCGGCGGATCGGTGGAGGAGCCGGCCGACAAGATCGGGCTGGCGGACATCTACGGCGAAGTCTGGCGCACCGGCGGAACGAAAACCCAGACGGGCGACCAGCTCGACGACTTCCTTGAAGTCCGCGCCGCGAAAGTCGAAACCGACGATGACTCGGACTCGACCTCGATCAGCCTCTCGTGCCTGAAAGGCGATTTCGATGATGTCTTCAAAATTTTTGTCGATCTCTTGCAGAACCCCGAGTTCCGCGCGGACAAGATCGACATCGCCAAGAAAGGCATGGACGACAGCATCGCCCGCCGCAATGACCAGATTTCCGGCATCGCGTCTCGCGAGGCCGACATGCTGGCTTACGGGGCGAACAATCCATACGCGCGAATTCCCGAGTACGCGACCGTAGCGGCGGTCACGCGCCAGGATCTGATCCACTGGCATGACACCTATGTTCATCCGAACAACATCATTCTCGGCATCACCGGTGACTTCGATTCAAGTGCGATGGAGGCCAAGCTGCGCGCGGCCTTCGACTCGTGGCCCAAGGGACCGACGACGCCGCAGAAAGAAATTCAATATCATCCGGCTGCGCCCGGTTACTACCTGATCCCGAAATCCGATGTCGATCAGAGCAACATCCGCCTGGTGACGCTGGGCACCACGCGCAACAATCCGGACTATTACGCCATCAGCGTGTTCAACGAGGCGTTTGGCGGAGGGTTTTCGTCGCGCCTGTTTAACGACATCCGCACCAAGCGCGGGCTGGCCTACAACGTTGGCGGAGGCATTGGCGCCAACTTCGGCCATCCTGGCGTTCTTCAATTCGTGATGGGCACCAAGAGCCAAAGCACCATCGAATCGGTGCAGGCGCTGTTTGCCGACATCGACGATCTCGCGACGCACCCGATCACGGAGCAGGAAATCAAGAACGCGAAGGATGCGATCCTCAACGCGTTCATCTTCCGCCTCGATTCACCTGACAAAGTGCTCAGCGAACGCATGACCTACGAGCTTTACGGATACCCGGCGGACTGGCTGGATAAATACCCTGCTGAAATCCAGAAGGTCACGGTGGCGGACGTGAATCGCGTGGCCGCTAAATATGTACATCGTGACCAGTTGGCCGTTTTGGTAGTAGGCAACACGAAGGAATTCGACAGGCCGCTCTCTTCGCTCGGACCGGTGAAGGAGATCGATATTTCCATTCCTCCACCGCCCGGAGCAAAGGAAGAAGAGGGTATGAAGCCGACGGCCTCCAACGCCGAAGGCAAGGCCATTGCTGCCAAGGTTGTTGAAGCCATGGGCGGCGAGGCCGCGCTGGCGGGAGTCAAATCGCTCGAAGCGAAACTGACCGTCACGCGCAAAACCTCGCAGGGCGATTTTGCCATTCCCATGGAAACCACGATCGTGTTTCCCGACCACCTGCGGGCGGAATTGCAGACCCCCAACGGAACCATGACCATTGTCGCCACACCCGACGCCGCCTTCGCCTCGGCGGGTGCGATGGGCACCCAACCCCTGCCTGCCGACCAGAAAGCCGAAACGCTGGAGCAAATCAAGCGTGACCCGATTTTTATTGGCGCGCACTGGAAAGACCCGGACGTTTTCTTTTTTGCCGAGGGCACAGAAAAAGTGGGTGACGCGGAGGCCCGTATCGTTGACGTGAACGCCGCCGGCGCGGCCATTCGCTGGTACGTCGATCCGCAAACCGGCCGGATTTTGAAGGAAACCTACCAGACGCTCGGGCGCGGAGGACCCGCAGCCGGCGAAACCACGCTGGAGAACTGGAAGACTTTCGATGGAGTGACCATCCCCACCCTGCGCAAGAGTAAACAGAACGGTGAAGACTCCAGCGTGTCGGAATACACAGAGCTAAAGATTAACCCGAATATTGATCCGAAAGTCTTTGAAAAAACGGACGTAAAGCAGGACCAACAGTGAGCACTTCCACCGGTTTCGAGGCGTACGAATTTTTCTGCCCGCACCGCCGGGAAGAGCGTAGACTTTGGACGATGGAGGCCGTTCCAGCGGACGGCCTGCTTCGTCCTCTATCGACGACGTTCCCCCGTTGAACCTCGCCTGCGACCCAGGAAGGGCGCGCCGCATGAACTTCGGACCCTCCTCACATTGTGCCCGCGTCCCGGCGCTCCCCGCAGCGTTGCTCGCCTTCGAGGGTCAGCCCGTTGAGCACGCGGCCTTCTTCTATCTGAACGAAGAGTCTCTGATATACACGTTGCGTGACGTCACCGTCGCCGCGCTGCGAAGCGACGGAGCGGCGGTCATCATGGCGGTTGGGCCACATCTCCGCGCTCTCGCGAGGCTGCTCACGGACCGCGGCGCGGATCTTCCGGCTCTGCGAACTCAGGGCCGCTACGCCGAGATCGACGTGGAAGAGGTTCTATCCACTTGCATGGAGGGTTCCACGCTGAACCTGCAGAAGCTCGGTTCGCAGCTGGGCGGGGCCATCGCGGCTGCGCGCCAGGAGCCGAATTCCAAGACTGCACCTCTCTTTGTTTTGGGAGAAACGGTCGCGCTTCTGTGGGCGAGACGGGACTTCAGGAATCTGCGCGCGCTTGAAGAACTTGGCGACAATCTTGGCCCGGCGGTCGCGACGCTCTGCGCCTATCCGATTGAAGAATTTGCCGAACCCGGAACTGAACGGACTTACCTTGAAATCTGCGCCATGCACTCCACCGTAATTCCTCCGGAAGGCTACCCCACGAACGAGATGGAACGGAGACTACGAGAAGCCACCGCACAAGCCTACGGGCAAGCTGCCGGGCCGCGGGATCTGTAGCGCCGCCGCGCTCACCGTGATGTTCTCCCGCCGCCGTGAGGAATCCTCCGTCGCGATTCTTTGTGCTAGCCGCTGCAAACACAGTCTGCCGCTAGCAGTGTCGTAAGGTTCGCGCTCCAGACAGTAAGTGGCGGATTACAATGGCTCCGCTTGGTGCAAAACGAGATTCCGGATTGCCCCTGCGGTTGGAAGCTAACGCGGTAAAGGAATGAGGAAATGCCACCTGAGCGATCTTTAGCACCATTGCCGTACTTTAGCTTCGCCAGCGCCCTGATCGCGATCTGGCCATTCCGTTACGTGTGGAATAACCCTCCGCGGTTTGTCGGAAACCACGCTTGGTTGGCGGTCCTTACCGCAATTACCGTTTACTTCATCGTCGCCATCGGGTTGATGAGTCTGATGATGATTTGCTGGAACTGGTGGAGGTCAAATTGACAGTTCCGAGTAAAGATTGACAGGGTAGTATCTATCGGGAAAAATTCGGCTACCCCCCCGAGCCCCCGGGCGTTGGTTTTTGCCCGCCCCCGCGCGGGATGCGTGCGACGCGAGGGATTTTTAGCGCAATCGAGATTTTACGCCAACCATCCGGCTACAGCACGGATTGCCTGAGTGCTGTCGCAGGCACACGGCGATTTGCCGCTCTTCTGGATTCAACTTCGTATGAGTACTCCGCAGCTTCTTGCCGTCGCGGAGCGAAAAATACGTGTAGGTGTTCGGCGAATCACAACCCCGAGTCAAGATTGACAGGTCTCATGTCCCGAGTTACCATAGGCGAACAAACGGCGAAGTACCATGCTTTCCCAGCCTCTGTTCCCTATGTCGAACCAGGCCCAGCTCGTGGGCATCGCGCGGCTCGCCTCCCAGGGCGATTCGCTGCGCGAGGGGCACAACGTGGAATATTTCACGCTGCCCGCCAAATCGCTGCTCAACCGCTGCATCAGCCGGCGCAATCTGCCGTTTACCTGGACCATCAATCCCTATCGCGGTTGCGAGTTCGGCTGCAAATACTGCTACGCGCGCTATACGCACGAGTTCATGGAGATGCGGGAGGGGGCGGACTTCGAGCAAAAGATTTACGTCAAGCAGCATGCCGCCGAGTTGCTGCGCCAGGAACTGAGGCAGGTAAAGAGTGGCGAATCGATCGCTCTGGGCACGGCCACCGATCCATACCAGCCGGCCGAGCGCCGCTACGAAGTCACACGCGCGATTCTCGAGGAATTCGCCCGCCACCGAGGTTTTGAGCTGGGCATCGTGACCAAATCCAACCTGGTGGTTCGCGATCTCGATCTTCTGCGGGAAGTTGCGCGCCACAACAAGCTATCCATCAACCTGACCGTGACGACCATCGACGTTGATCTGGCGCGAATTCTTGAGCCGCGCGCGCCGCGACCCGATCTTCGGCTGGAAGCCGTGCGCACGCTGGCCGCCGCCGGGCTCACGGTAGGCGTCAATTGCGCGCCGGTGCTGCCCGGCATCACGGATTCGCCGAAAAATCTTGAGGCGGTGGTGCGGGCCGCCGCCGATGCGGGAGTCCACCATCTATGGGCGGGGCCGCTGTTTCTGAAGCCTTGTTCGGCGGCGGTGTTTCTTCCCTTCCTCGCGGCGCAGTTCCCCCATCTCGTGGAAAACTACCGGCGCCGCTATCAGGACCGCGCCTTTCTTCCACCGGCGTACGGCAAGCGGCTCTCAGAGCTGATTCGCAGCCTTCGCCAGAAGCACGGGATCGGGCGCGACAAGCGGCGTGAGCCGCCGGCCTTCGCAACCAAGTGGCCGGTGCAGGCCTTCGAGGAGCAACTCGACCTGTTTTGAACGACCGCGAACTTACGCTTCAGCATCTATATAATTCTTTTCCGATGGCGACTCCCTCTTCCTCTGCCGGCCAGGCGACCACCCAACGCCCTTCGTTCGGCGTGCGTCTGCGCCAGTTCTGGCAGCGAGTGACGGAGGGACTTGAGGTCAGCCAGCTTTGGTCGCAGTTCGAAACCGAGGCGCGCGCCAGCTATCGGCTGTATTCCCGTGACGTCGAAGCGAAAACGCCGGAGGGCCTCACCACACGGGGCCGCCGCCTCCACATCGTCAAGGAATTTTTTTGGGCGGTGCTGGAAAAACTCTCGCCCGCGCGGCGAGTCCTGCTGCTGGCGGCTCTGATTCTGCTCGTGCTTCCCAGCGGCAGTTTTACCTATCAAGGCGCGAATAATGCCGTCCACGTGGGTGAATTCGACTTCCATTTCTGGGGCGGCCTTCTGCTGTTTGTCCTCCTCATACTCGAGATCGCCGATCGCGTTGTGATGAAGCGCGACTTGCAGATCGCGCGCGAGATTCAGACCTGGCTGCTGCCCGGCGCGCCGCCGCAGATTCCCGGGCTTTCTGTCGCCTACTCGACTCGTCCCGCGAACACAGTGGCCGGCGATTATTACGACGTTTTCCCACGCCCGGGCAAAACGAACGAAGAAAATCGCGTGGTGTTCTCCGTCGCCGATGTGGCGGGCAAGAGCATTCCGGCCGCCATGCTCATGGCAACCTTCCAGGCCAGCCTGAAAACGCTTTCCACCGCGCAGGTGGCGCTGCCCGAACTGGTGGCCAACATGAACAAGTATGCCTGCACCAACAGCCAGGGAGGATTGCGTTTCACCACGGCATTCTTTGCGGAATACGACGCGACAGGGCGCACCTTTGCCTACATCAACGCGGGGCACAACAATCCCATCCTGCGGCGCAGCAATGGTTCCATCGAGCGGCTCGACGTGGGCGGGCTCCCGCTGGGAATTGTTCAGGACGCGTCGTATCAGTCGGCGAACGTGGCAATTGCTCCCGGCGACTGGCTGATCATCTTCACCGACGGCCTGGTGGAAGCTGAAAACGCCCGCCAGGAACAGTACGGCGAAGCCCGGCTGCTGAACGTTCTCAATATGTGGGCGGGCGCAACACCGGCGGAAATGCTCAACCACCTGATGGCGGACGTGGATCTGTTCGTCGGCAACACGCCGCAGCATGACGATGTAACTTGCATGCTCCTGAAAGCGGAGTAGCGACCAGGGCTCGCCAGGATGCGGCGACGGCCTGGCTTGAACCGCGATTTTCAAGAGGCGACTCCTCACATGGATTCGGCCCGTTGGCACACAAGCATCCTATGGCTACTTCGCGGCGGACTTTCCTGGGCGTAACCGTTGGCGCGGCGGCGTCCACGATGGTTCCACATCTCGCGGATGCAGTCGTTCTGTCCGATCAAACGACTTCGGCTGCCCCGGCTCCCGTCGCCCGGGTGAAGGCCGCGCCCACCCAGGTGGTCAACTCCTTCGATCCCGACCAGGCCCTCGCGACATCGATGGACATTCTGTCTCGCGAGTCGATCAAGAAGATCTATACCCCCGAAAATGTAAGCCTGTGTTTGTCTGCGGGCTGGGGACCGATCAGCTATCGCCTGCACACTCCGGAAACCATCGATTACTGGCACTGGAATCCCACCGGACGCTGGACCGACGAAGCGAACCAGCGGGGATACTTCGTAGGCAGCTCAGAATTGGGTGAGCCCATTCGCGACTCATTCGGCTACAGTCTTCCCCATCGCGGCTGCACGCACAATGGCGGCACTGACCGCGGCTATTCCCGCCTCACCGACGGTGACCCCAACACTTTCTGGAAGAGCAATCCTTACCTGGCCAAAGCATTCTCCCACGAAGATGACTCTTTGCATCCTCAATGGATCATCGTTGACCTGGGCGAATACTACGACGTGAACGCGATCCGCATCGACTGGTGCGAACCGAGCGCACGCGAATACGAAGTGCAATATTGGGTCGGAGCCGATCCCATGAACTGGGAAGAGCCGGCCATGGATTCTACGGGACAAGGCGGTGATTACCTACCTGTCGCCAATCAGGCCATGGGGAACTGGCTCCGTTTCCCTCACGGCGCCGTCCATGGCGGCAAAGGTGGAAGCGTAACACTTAAACTCGCGGACGATCTGATTTCAACACGCTGGGTTCGCGTGGTGATGACGCAATCATCAAATCAGCCGGGTCCGCACGGAAACGACGACGTGCGCCACCGCGTGGGATATGCAATCCACGAAGTTTACCTGGGCAGATTGGAGGCCGATGGCAGGTTTGCGGATTTCGTGAAACACGCGCCGGACGGTGGCCAACAGACCGCTACGTACTGTTCTTCTACAGATCCATGGCACACCGCCGAAGATCTGAGTCCGCACGGAGACCAGACGGGTTGGGACCTCTTCTTTACCAGCGGCATTACCAACGGTCTACCCGCGTTGATCACTATTCCTCTGATCTACAGCATTCCGGAAGATGCGGCTGCTATGGTTGCCTATCTGAAAAAGCGCGGGTATCCCATCAGCTGGGTCGAAATGGATGAGGAAGCCGATGGGCAATACTACATGCCTGAGGACTACGCCACACTCTACATTCAATTTGCCGATGCCATTCACCAGGTCGATCCCACGCTGAAGCTGGGCGGGCCGGTGTTCCAGGGGATTAACCAGGACGTCTCGGTCTGGCCCGATGCGCGCGGAAACAAGTCGTGGTTTGGCCGTTTTTACGATTACCTGAAATCGCACAATCGTGACCGCGACTTATCGTTCGCTTCTTTTGAAATTTATCCCTACGATGCCTGCACCATGAAATGGGACGATTTGTACCGCTGCCGCGAGTTGACCCGCAAGACTCTGCAGGCCTTTCGCAATGACGGATTGCCGGCGGCAATTCCGCTCATGAACACTGAAAGCAATCTCTCCGGTTCGCTTTCCGTCTACATGTCCGATATTTTTTCCGCTCTGTGGCTTGCCGACAATGTCGGAAGTTTCTTCGCCGAGGGTGGCGCGCTTTACGTTCATTCCCCCATCGAACCCAGCTTTATCGAGCATGGCTGCCAGGGCTGGGCAATCTGGGGCAACGTCCTTTGGGACCGCGATGCAAAGATCATTGGCTACACTGCTTTCTATCACGCCAGCCGGATGATCAATAACGAGTGGGCGGCCCATCGCAGCGGCATGCATCATCTCTATTCCGTCGATCTCCGAATCGAAGACGCGGCCGGGAACGCTCTTGTCACCGGTTATGCCGTTCGACGTCCAGACGGCCTGTGGGCCTTGCTGCTGATCAACAAAGACAGAGACCGCGCGCATCCCATTCGAATCGCTTTTGAGAGTGACGGCGGGACCGCACATTTTTCCGGCACAATTCGCATGGTCACGTTTGGCAGCGAACAATACGTCTGGCACGGCGCGGACGCCACCGCCCACGCCGATCCAAACTTCCCGCCGGCGGTTTCGTCAATCGATGCCTCTTCACAAACCGTGTTCACGCTTCCCAAAGCTTCGGTCACGATCTTGCGCGGTGAAGTCGCAGGCCTCGAGGCGTAGGAACGCTCGAAAATGCCGCTGCTGCATCAATGCAGAAAACCAGCTCAGCTCTTCATCCACTCCGCATACATCCGGTGGAAGGCGTGCACGCCTTTTTCCTGCTTCACGCTGAAGCGTCCGCGACAATAGCTGCGCGAGCGCAGATTCTTCTGCACGGCTTCGCAGATGGCAACGTCCTCGACCTGAATCTGGTGGCTGAACCCCACGGAGGCTTTCGCGGCGGGAGTGCTGTGCTCGTGCTCGCGCAAGTACCATTCGAAAATCGCCAGGGAGCGCTCCGGCTCGAGCGGCAAAACAATATTCAGTGAAACATTGTCCGGATAGCAGTTCAGCATCCAGTTGGGAAAAATCCAGAAATAGTCGGTGGTCAGGTTCTCGCGCGCTTCCTGATATCGCCGCGGCGTGGCATCCCCGGGCTGCGCTCCCCGAATTGGGCTGAACTGGCGCACGTGACCTCGATAAGGCTCGACCACATAGGCGTTGAAATCCAGCTCGCGATTCAAAGCGGGGTGCACGCTGGGCAAGTGGTAGCCCTCAAGATAATTGTCGACATAAGTCTTCCAGTTACATTTCATGTCGTACGTGCGGCGCTCGAACAGCTTCATCCCGCTGAAGTGGAATTTCCCGGCCTGGCGCGGCAGTTCGCCGAGGCTCTCGCTCAAGGGCAGGGCCTCCGGATCGAGATTCACGAAAATCAGATTGAACCATTCTTCCGCGCGCACCGGCGCAAGCGAAAAATCTTCGGCGCGGAATCCCTCGACACCTTCGACTTCGGTGGCGCTGATCAGCGAGCCATCCAGAGCATAGGTCCAGCCGTGGTAACCGCAGCGGAAGAGCTTGCGCGAGCCGCATCCTTCGGCAGGGGGGCCGGCCCGGTGGCGGCACACGTTGTAAAAGCCGCGCAGCCTGCCCTCGTTGTCGCGCACGATCAACAGCGGCTCGCCGGACAACTCAACCGTAAAGAAATCGCCGGCACTGGCGACCTGGTCGTGGTGCCCCACAACCTGCCAGGTTCGGGAAAAAACTTTGTCCTTCTCGGCGTCAAAGGCTGCCCGATCGAAATACAGGTTCGCCGGAAGCGTCCAGGCACGGGAAATATCGGGTTCGACGTGGAGAGACTCAAGAGGGTTAGGCATAGGAGGAGCACGAACATTGTAAGCTGGAACCGCAGTCCGGAGCGGTGCGCTGGATGTGCGATTGCGCCTCGGCCGCAACCTGCCATGGGAAGCGACGACAAAACAGGCGTTGAACAGGGGGTGGCCACTGCCGCTTCCGCCGGCAACAAGCAAACGCCCGGGCGTTCGCTGACCCGTGGAGAATGGCTCGCGCTGGCCGGAGTCCTGATCGGCACCCTGCTGACTTTTGCCTCGACCTTCGCTTTTGGCTGGGTGTACGACGATCCGCCGCAGATTCCCCAGAACCAGAATCTGCAGTGGGGCAAGATCGGATTTCTCTTCACCCATCAGCTTTGGGCCTCGGTGACGGGAATCCAGGGGCGATTTTATCGTCCGCTGCTGACGCTCTGGTTCCTGGTGAACAAGAGCATGTTTGGGCTCAACCCTCATTGGTTCCACGTCACTTCCGTTCTGGCGCATGTGGCCGCGACGGCGCTGGCATTTCTGGTTGCCCGCGAACTATTGCGGAACGCTGAGGCCGCACTTTTTGCTGCCGCAACTTTTGGGCTTCATCCTTTGCAGGCCGAATCGGCCTCGTGGATTTCCTCGGCCAACGATCCCCTGGCCGCCATCTTCTGTTTCTCCAGTTTCCTGCTCTACCGAAGAGCGAAATCGTCCGAGGGCCATCGCGCCGGCTGGTGGGCGCTGGCGGGAATTCTGTTTCTGCTGGCATTGCTCACCAAGGAGGTGAGCGTGGTCCTGCCCGGGATTGTCCTCGTCGATCTATGGGCCGATTCGCGTCGCGACTTGGACTCGCGAGCCTTCGGGCGGCCGGCTGTGGCGGCAGTTGCTACCTATGGCGCAGCCGGAGCGGTCTGGTTCGTCTTCCGCTGGTGGGTGATGGGCGGAGCAGCCACGGCCCAACTGGCGCTGCCCTGGAGCACGGTCCTGCTCAGCGCTCCCAAAATTGTTCTCTTCAATCTTTATCGCGTTGTGTGGCCCACTGGTCTGAGCCCGCAGTACGATTTTCGCCTGATTGCAAGCCCTGGCCCGGAGTTGTTTCTGTTCCTGTTCATTCTTCTCGTTCTGGCCGGGCTTGCCCTCGTCGCCGCGCGACTCGATCGCCGGTTGTGGACCGCGTTCGCCTGGCTGGCGCTGCCCATGCTGCCCACGCTCAACCTGCGCTGGATGAATCAACACGACTTCATCCATGACCGCTACATGTATATGAGCATGCTGGGCGTGGGGTTGCTGGCGGGATCGGCCTATGCGTGGACAACAAAACGATGGCCTAGCATGCGAGTGGTTCGGCTGCTGGCGTGGGCGGTGGTTGTGATGCTGGCCTTTGCCAGCGCCATTCAATCCGAGTACTGGGCCAACGACGTGATCTTATTTGCGCGCGGGGTGCAGATTGCTCCGGCCAACGAGTGGGCGCAGCTAAACTACGGCTCGGCCCTGAGCGCCCGTGGCAAGTTCGCCGACGCTGCGCCTCACTTCGTGCAATCCTACGAACTGGCGCCCGGCTGGCGGGCTGCGGACTTTGCGGGATTTGCTTTTCAGCAAGCGGGCGACTTGCCGCGGGCCGAGCGCTGGTTCGCGACTGCTTTGCAACTAAACCCCACCCTGGCGAACGCCTGGTTCGGATTGGGGCAGATCAGCCTGGCGCAGCACAAAGCCGAAGATGCCATCACTTATTTCCAGAAAGCATTAACCATTCAGCCGGACGCCGAGGGTTATTACTACGCGCTGGGAAACGCCTTCGAGCAACTCTCCCGGCCGGCAGATGCGGTGAAAGAGTATCAGCGCGAGCTACAGCTCTACCCTTCCCAGATCGGAGCGCGGAGGGCGCTCGAAAGGCTGCAATCCGTCTCCTCGAAGTGAGTAAGGCAGCGTTACCCATGTAACCTTGTCCACCTGAAATCGCATCCCCGTGATTCCGGACCTTGCTAGAGTTGCGACAAGGACAAACCTGTCCGTTGGCTCGCACCATTAATCGCACAAACGATGAAAAGCTGATCTGGACACGGCGCAGAATGACCATGAATTTCAACAGCAAGGGCGCTCTCCAAATCGCCCTGACGATCCTTCTCTTGGCGACCGTCCTTGCGCTATCCCTGAGCGGCGACTTCTACACCTCATCGATGGTGAATCCCTACCTGTCGCTTGCGCTGTTCAGCTCGCTGATTGTTCTCGGAGTGCTACGCCGCTCGTGGCTCGACCTGCTATGGGTCGTCGCGGGTGGCCTCTCCCTCGCCTTTCTCGACTACCGCGTCATTCACTTCCAATTCATGCCGATGGCCTGCTTTTCGTTCACCGGCCTGGCTGCCTTTGCAAGGCTGGGCGCCTGTGCCATTTGGGCAAAAGGCGAGGACCGCAAGCTCTTGCTTTACGGGTTCTTGCCTATGGTCCTCTTCGTCGGCAGCGAATGGATGGCAAGCACCCTGCTCGATATTACCGAGCGTCTCCATCCCAAGACCTTCGACTTATTTCTTCTTTCCTTTGATTGCAGCTTGCGAGTCCAGATCAGTTTTCTCGTCGGGCAACTCCTGAGTAAATGGCATTGGCTGTGGTGGATGTGCATCGTCTTCTACACCGCTCTGCCGCTGCCCCTGGCCCTGGTTTATTCCGCCCAGCTCCGACGCGCCAAGAGTGATGCGATGGCCGCCATGTTGGCATTTCTCGTAACCGGGCCGATCGGAGTAATTTTCTACAACATATTGCCCGCCTGTGGGCCGGTTCACCTGTTTGGTCCGGCGTTTCCCTGGCATCCGCTTTCCGCCGCGGATTCCGCGCGGGTGTTGACCGTGCCCATCCTGCTGCGCGGCGCTCGCAATGCGATTCCCTCTTTGCACATGACGTGGGTGCTGCTGGTCTGGTGGAATTCCAAAGGCCTCGCGCGCTGGGTACGAGCCATCGCTGGGGCGTTCGTTTGGTTTACCGTGCTGGCGACTCTGGGAACCGGCGAGCACTATTTCATCGACCTGGTCGTGGCTTTTCCTTTTTCGCTCATGGTGCAGGCGCTGTGTTCGTATCCGCTGCCCTTCCGCGCCGGGGCACGCCGCGCGGCCTTTCTTTTTGGTATGTTCGCCACGCTGGTATGGTTCGCCGTGCTCAGCTTCGCCGTCCACATCTTCTGGATTTCGTCGCTTATCCCGTGGTCTACAATCGGCGTCACAGTCGCGGCGTCGGTCGTTCTTTGGCACCGCCTGCTACGCGCGGAGTCGCCTGCATCGGAGCCGGTCCGTAGCCAAGCCGCGGCGGCCGGCGCGACTGCCTAGCCTCCCCGACGGGGCGAGTCTTCTCCTGGTAAAGGGGCCATCCCGGCCGACATTTCCCGCAAGGACTATGGAGGGGTGCCGTTCTAATGAGAACGGCCCTGTGACACGATTTGTCATCTGGGGGACGGATTTTGGCAAGGAACAAACGGAAGGCTAAAGTCTAAAATGGAACTGAAGTTTGCCCCTGGATTGAAAAATAAAGCTCTTCCGGAAGCCTCGCAGGAACCAAGGTAACTGGCGACTTTGGCCCGGCAGGTGCGAACATCATGGCCGACTGGGTCATTCCAGACCAGAATTGAATTCAACGAACGACCAAAACGAGGGGAAAATCGAGATGCGGAAACAAAAGGGTTTCTCACTGATTGAGCTGCTGATCGTGGTGGCCATCATCCTGATCATTGCGGCTATCGCTATTCCGAACCTGATGCGCGCCAAGATGGCGGCCAACGATTCGTCCGCGGCTGCTTCCGAGCGCTCCATCGTCACTGCCGAGATTGGTTACTTCTCGGCGTATCCGACCATTGGTTACACCAGCTTGCTGGCTCTGGGCGGCGCCCTTGGCGCGCAGTGCGTACCCAGCACCACCACCGCCTGCATGCTCGATTCTAACCTGGCCAACAATGGTAACCCGGCGAACAGCGGCAAGAGCGGCTACAGCTTTGCCATCACCACGTCCACCGGCGCGGGCAGCGCGGTTCCGAACCAGTTCTATACGACTGGAATTCCGTTGGCTGCAACGACGGGATCAAAGTCCTATTGCTCGACCGATGACGGCGTGATCCGCACCGAGCCTGCCGGCACCATCACAGCCGCTGGCGGCTATGCGGCCTGCCAGGCTCTGGGTCCGCTGGCCAACTAATGTAAGTTAACTGGGCGAAGTACTCGGGGAGGGTACGAGCCAAGGGCGGCGAACGAAAGTTCGCCGCCCTTTTGTTTTTCTGTCCCTGAGAGAAAGAATGCCCCCGTCAAACCTCAATCGATGCTCGAAGCCAATCCGGGCTTCGATGTTCGCCAGCGGCCAAAGAAACCTTGGTAATCCCAGCCAGTCTGCGGCCCGGAAGTACAATGAGCGCACGCCGCTAGAGTGCGGACACGAGGCGAAGCAGGCATGGCGTGGGAAAAATTC
>Ga0335073_10002963_pt1 | contig 23464 bp, 19 predicted proteins | sample Lox_Sample_22_FD_207093 | JGI IMG/M metagenome (GOLD analysis project Ga0335073, IMG submission 207093) | Soil microbial communities from Loxahatchee National Wildlife Refuge, Florida, United States - Lox_Sample_2.2 | ecosystem: Environmental > Terrestrial > Soil > Wetlands | place: USA... | reverse complement strand
GTACGGCTCGGGCTTGAGGCCGCGCCGTTGGCGGATCTCGGCGACCACGGGAGCCTGGAGCTCGGTCGGCACCGGCTCGAAGCCGAGCGACTCGGTCGACCAGAGCACCTTGCCTGCGGTGGCGCTGCGGATGTCCGACGCGAAGCCGAACATCTCGGCGACCGGGACCTTCGCGACGACCGTCTGGAGGTCGCCGACGCTCGTCATGTCGAGGATCTCGCCCCGTCGGCGCTGGAGCTCGCGGGTCGCCCCGGCGAGCACCTCCTGCGGGATGTTGACCGTGACCTTCTGGAACGGCTCGAGCAGCAACCGGTCGGCGAGCACCATGGCCCCGTAGATCCCCGAGCGCGCCGCGGGGATCGTCTGCGCGGGCCCGCGGTGGATCGAGTCCTCGTGGAGCTTCGCGTCGACGAGCCGGACCTTGAGCCCGTAGACCCGCTCGTTGGCGAGCGGACCCCGGTTCATCGCCTCCTTGAAGGCGTCGACGATGAGGTCCATCGTCTCGTTGAGGTACTGGATCCCCTTCGTGACGTCGAAGAGGATGTTCGTCCCCTCGACGGCGACGATGCCGCGGCCCTCGTCGCGCGGGATGCCGAGCGCCTCCATCTTGGTCACGAGCGACTTCGTGTCCTTGAACGACTTGCCCTGCGGGATCTCGCCGTCCTTGATCGCCTGGGCCACCGCGGCGGGGAGCGCCTCCACCTCGAAGTAGAACTTGTTGTGCTTGTTCGGGGACTTGCCCTCGAACGGGCCCCCCGGGTGCTTCACGAGCTCGCGGTAGACGACGATCGGCTTCGATGCCTCGATCTCGACCTTGTAGTCGTTGACGATCCGGTACTGCGTGATCTCGAGGTGGAGCTCGCCCATCCCCGAGAGGAGGTGTTCGCCCGTCTCCTGGTTGATCTCGACCCGAAGGCTCGCGTCCTCCTTGGCGACCTTGCGCATCGTCTCGATGAGCTTCGGCAGGTCGGCCATCCGCTTCGGCTCGATCGCGACGGTGACGACCGGTTCCGAGACGTGGCGGATCTCCTCGAACGGGACCATGTTGGGGTCCGTCGAGGTCGTCGTCCCCGCGAACGCGTCGGTGAGCCCGATCACGGCGCCGATGTTGCCGGCGGTGACCTCCTCGACCATGAGTCGCTCGGGGCCCATGAACAGCGATACGTGCTGGATCCGGTTCTTGATCTTCGTGCCCACGATGTTGAGCTCCATGCCCTTCTGGAGCTTCCCGGAGAAGACGCGGCCGGTGGCGATCTCGCCCGCGTTCGGGTCCATCGTGATGTCGGTGACCATGAACGACGTGGGGCCGTTCGTGTCGGTGGCGATCATCGCCTGACCGACCGTCGAGCCGATGTCGCCCTTCCAGATGTTCGGGATGCGGTACTTCTGGGCGATGTGCGGGCTCGGCAGGTGGCGCACGACCATGTCGAAGATGACGTCGTTGATGCGCGCCTTCTGGGCGATCTCCTTCGTCCGACCCGTCGTCACGTATTCGATGATGTCCGGGAACTTGACGCCCGTGCGCTGCATGTAGGGCACGCTGATCGCCCAGTTGTCGTAGCCCGACCCGAACGCGACCGAGCCGTCGCGGGGATCGACGCTCCACTCGTCGACGAACTCCTCGGGCGCCATCTTGCGGATGAGCTCGTTGACCTCGGTGATGATCCCCGTGAAGCGCTTCTGGAGGGCGTCCGCCGTGAGCTGGAGCTCCTTGATCGCGCGGTCGACCTTGTTGATGAAGAGGACGGGTTTCACCTTCTCGCGCAGTGCCTGGCGCAGCACCGTCTCCGTCTGGGCCATGACGCCCTCGACCGCGCAGACCACGACGACCGCGCCGTCGACGGCCCGCATCGCGCGGGTCACGTCCCCGCCGAAGTCGACGTGGCCCGGCGTGTCGATGAGGTTGATGAGGTAGTTCTGGCCCTCGAACTCGTGGACGATCGAGACGTCGGCGTTGTTGATCGTGAGGAGACGGGCCTGCTCCTGCTCGTCGAAGTTGAGGAGGAGCTGCTTGCCCGCGAGCTCGTTCGAGATCATGCCCGCCGCGGCGAGGAGGTTGTCGGAGAGCGTCGTCTTGCCGTGGTGGATGTGGGCCACGATCCCGATGTTGCGGATCTTGTCCACGTTCCGCATCATCTCGGGGATGGCCTTCGCCAGCTCGGCCCGAATGTGGGTCATCGTCGCACCTCCCCGGTTCTAACGCGCCGACTGAGCGACGCGCTCGACCTCTTCCTTGCGCCCGACTGCGAACGAGGTGAGGTCCCCCTTCGCGGCCAGGCGGATCTCGTCGGCGAGACAGGTGTGGATCGGCTTCGTGGACTTGTGGGACGACTGGATCGCGCCCAGGGCGAGGTTGCGGATCGCGACGTTGAGGCGGCGCGCCGGGGACGCATCGACCGCGCGCGGAACGGAGATACCGCCGAACTGGAGGCGCGTGATCTCCTCGCGCGGGGCGGCGTTCTCGACCGCGTCCACCAGCATCTGCAGGGGGTTCTTGCCTTCCTTCTGGGCGAGCTCGTCGAACGCCTTGCGGACCGTCGCGAGCGCCTTCGACTTCTTGCCCGTGAACTTCCCGCCCTTCATGAGGTGGTTCGCGAGCCGTTCGACCAGGTGCATGCGGGACTTGAGGAACGGACGGCCGGCGAGCCGACCTTCGGTGTGCGGGGCGTAAACGGGGTGCAGGTACAGGTACGGGAGCAGTCCGGGGTCGTGCACCTCGACCCCCTCGAACGGGTACTTTCCGAACAGCGGGGGCACGGCGAACGGCGGCGGCGGGGGGGGCTGGGGCCGCGCGACGATCGGGCCCGTCTCCTCCTGCGAAGGCTCCGGCGGACGGAGCGACTCGGGGTTCGCGCTCATCGCGCCGGCTTCTCCTTGCGCCCGCGCACGAGCTCGTCGAGCGACACGTTGTTGACCTGGATCACCTTGTAGCGGACCCCGGGGATGTCCCCGTAGGACCGGCCCATCCGGCCGCCGATGCCCTCGACGAGCACCTCGTCGTGCTCATCGATGAAGTTGATCGCGCCGTCGCCGACCGCGAACGCCGTCACCTGACGCCCGTTCTTGATCAGCTGGACCTTGATGCACTTGCGGATCGCCGAGTTCGGCTGCTTCGCCTCGACCCCGACCTTCTCGATGACGATCCCGCGGGCCTGGGGGGCGCCCTCGAGCGGGTCCGAACGCTCCTTGAGGTGGAGCGTGCGCCGCTTGTAGTACCGGTCCGACCAGCGTCGCCGCTGGCGGAGGGCCTGCAGGCGACCCGCTGTGTTGAGACCGGAAGGGGGGGTCATCGGCGGAGGGGCCGAGCCACAGGGTAGGCCTATTTAAGGCATGCTCGCGGTTTCGCGCCGCCGAGGGGACCAGTGGGCCGATCCGAGACGCTCCGCGGTCCGGCGGCGCCCCCGCGCCTCGCGCGCCCGCGTCGGATCGCGCCGGCGACCCGGAACGCGTGGCGCCAGCTCTCGGACGAGATCGAAGGGTGCCGACGCTGCCGGCTCGGAAGCCTGCGCACCCGCGCGGTCGTCTACCGGGGGACGCTCGCCCCCTGGGTCGTGTTCGTCGGCGAAGCGCCGGGCGCCGCGGAGGACCGCGCGGGGATCCCGTTCGTCGGCCGATCAGGGCAACGGCTCGATGCGGCGATCGGACGGCTCGGCCTCGGAGCCTCCGAGTTCGGGGTCCTGAACGTGCTCAAGTGCCGCCCGCCTGAGAACCGCTTCGATCCGGCGGCCGCTCGCACCTGTCGACCGTACCTCGACCGACAGCTCGCCCTGCTGCGGCCGAGCCTGGTCGTCTCGCTCGGGGCCTCCGCCCTCCGCAGCCTCGACCCCGAGGCCCCGACGGTGCTGATCGCGGCGGGAACCCCTCGGCGCTGGGGCGATCGTACGCTCTTCCCGTTGATCCACCCGGCGGCCGCCCTCCGTTCGCGCCGGCTCGCCGAGCGCTGGGCGCTCGACCTCGAGCGACTCGGTCGGTGGATCGGCCGCGCCGCGCAAACCGCTTAACGGCCCCCGGGCTCTCATCGCCGTGCGCACGGTCGAGATGTTCCTGCTCGAGGGCTCGTACCAGGCCCTCGACGACGGCGTCGTGGTCGAGCTGTTCGGCCGCACGCGGCAGAACGAGCCGATCGTCGCCCGGTACTACGGGTTCCGGCCGTACTTCGTCCTCACCGAGCCGACCGCCGAGACCCGGGCCAAGCTCACGGCGGACCCTGAGATCGTGGAGATCGCCGACATCACGACCTGGGCCGACGGGCGGGACCGCCCGGCGATCCGGGTGACGCTCCACCGTCCATGGCTCGTCCCCACCTATCGGGACCAGTTCCGTCGCCGCGGCGAGGACTGGAGCGTCCTCGCGTGCGACATCCCGTTCGTGCACCGGTTTCTCTACGACAAGCACCTCGGGCTCACGCTCGCCTTCGAGGCCGAGGACGAGCCGGACGAGGTCCGGGCCCGGTACACGGTGCCGGGCGTCGTCCGGGTCGTCACGGGCCCGGGCCAGGACATCCGCCCGGCGGATCCGTTCCGGCCCGACCTGCGCGTCCTCTCGTTCGACATCGAGAACTCGATCCGCCACCGCACGATCTACACCATCTGCGGGGTCGTGGAAGGCGGCGGGGGTCCGCGACGGACGTTCCGCATCGGCGACCCGGACGAGCGGACGATCCTCGAACGGTTCGTGGCGGTGATCCTCGCCGAGGACCCCGACGTGATCACCGGCTACAACATCGGCGGCTACGACTTTCCGCTGCTCGTCGAGCGCGCGCAGGCGGTCAAGTTGCCGGCGCTCGGTTTCGGCCGGGAACGCTCCGCCCCGCGCGAGATGGGCGAGCGGCTCTGGAAGGTCAGCGGCCGGGTCGTGGCGGACGCGTGGTGGGCCGCACGGCGCGACCTGCACCCGAAGCAGGAGACCCTCCAGTACGTCGCCCGGACGCTCCTCAACGACACCAAGCTCGACGTCGACCGGCGGAACATGGACCAGGAGTGGGCCGCCGACCGCGAGCGGGTGATGGAGTACTGCGAGCACGACGCCGACCTCGCGCTCCGCATCCTCCAGCGGCTGCGGTCGATCGAGAAGGGCGCGGACCTCGCGACCGTCGCCCACCTCCCGCTCGAAGAGGGGATCAACGGTCGGACGTCCCTGTTCGTCGACGCGCTGCTGATCCCGGCCGCGGACCGGGAGGGCGTCGGGGTCCCCACCAGCCACTACGCCGGCCGGGAGGCCCCGATCGAGGGCGGCTACGTGCACAGCATCCGGCCGGGGATCTACCGGTGGGTCGTCGTCCTCGACTTCAAGTCGATGTACCCCTCGATCATCATCGCGAAGAACCTCTGCTTCACGACGCTCTCGCCCGACGGGACCACCGTCGCGCCCTCCGGCGCGAAGTTCCTCGCGCCCGACGTCCGGCGGGGGATCATCCCCCAGATCCTCGCGAACCTCATGGCCGATCGCGCCCGGTTCCGGGCCGAGGCGAAGAGCGCCACGGCCCCCGAGCTGAGGGAGTACTTCGACGGGCTCCAGAACGCGGTCAAGGTCCTGATGAACTCGTTCTACGGCGTCCTCGCCTCGAGCTTCTACCGGTTCACGAACAAGGAGATCGGCGCGGCGATCACGGCGTTCGCCCGGGAGGCGATCACCTCGATCATCCGCGACCTCGAGCACGACGGCCACGAGGTCGTCTACTCGGACACGGACTCGGTGTTCGTGCGCTCGCCGGTGCCGACCCTCGAGGGCGCCCGCGCCTTCGGCGAGCAGATCGCGAAGCGGTTCACCCAGGCCGGCGCCACGTTCGAGTTCCAGTCGGTCTACGAGGCGTTCTTCTCCCATGGGGCGAAGAAGCGCTACGTGGGCCGGACCGCCTGGCCCGAGGAGGGGCTCGTCGTCCGGGGCTACGAGACGCGGCGCACGGACGCGTTCGACTACCAGTCCGAGGCGCTGCTCGAGGTGTTCGAGCTCGTGCTGAAGGGCGACACGGACGCGGCGGTCCGCCGCTCGCGCGAGCTCGTCCAGGCCGTGCGGGCGAAGGAGGTCCCGGCGGAGCGGCTCGTGATCGCGCGCTCGGTCCGGGCCGAGAGCGAGTACAACGAGTCGACCCGGGACGCCCTGCCGTTCCTTCGGGTGTTCCGCCGGCTCCGCGAGGAGGGGTACGACGTGATCCCGGGCATGAAGGTCTCCTGGGTCGTCACCAACTCGAAGCGGTCGCCGCAGGAGATCGAGCCCTGGATCGAGGGCCGTCCGTTCTCGGCCGAGCCGGACTGGGAGTACTACGCCGACCGGGTCGCCCAGACCCTCGCCCGGGTGACGGAAGTGTTCGACTGGGACGCCGCGGCGCTCCTCCGGGGCAGCCACCAGCAGCGGCTGGGCGCGGACGAGGCCCCGAAGCCGCCGAACGGCGCGACGCCCGCCTCGCTCGACTCTCCGATCGGCGATCTCACGAAGCCGGCCAAGCGTCGCGGGACGACCCGGTCGCTGGCCGAGTTCCAGTAGCCCGCCCTACGCGGGGTCGCCGGCCCCGGTCGCGGCCGGCTCGGTGCCGCCACGGAGCGCCAGCACGCCGCCCCCGACCGCGACCGGGATCCCGAGGACCGCGAGGAGCGGGTGCCCGATCCCCAGCACCAGCGTCGAGAGGAGGAGCGTGAACACCGGGATCCCGGTCATCAGCATGGGCGGGACGATGAGGCCGACCCGGTCGATCGCGGAAAAGTAGCACAACGGCGCCAGGAAGAAACTGGTCACGCCGGTGAGCGCCAGCAGGGCGAGGGGAACGAGGCCGACGGCGGCGAGACCGGCCCACCCTCCGGGGAAGAGCGGGGCGGCGACCACGAGCACGAGGGCCGCGGCGAGCATCGACTGCCCGACGACGGCGCCGGGCGGGGACCGCGTGTTCTCCCGCGCGGTCAGGAGGAAGTAGAAGGCGACGGCGATCGGGACCGCCGGCACGACGAGCCATCCCCAGGCCGAGACCGCCGAGAGGGTCTCGCCCGCGACGATCGTCATCGTCCCCCCCGCGAGGCTCAGGAGGAGACCGGCGGCGAACAGCGAGGTGTGGACGTGCTCACGCCCGATGCCGAGCAGGTAGGCGACGACGATCGGCGTGAGCACGACGTCCCCGATGAGCGAGAGGAGCGACGCGTCCACCGGGCCGGCGAGGTACGTCGCCGCGAGCACCGAGACCTGCATCGCGACGAGGAGGGCGGTGCGCCCGTAGGCGGCCGGCTGCTTCCAGAGCCTCAGGAACGCGGGGCCCTGCCCGCGCGCGAACGCCCAGCCGGCGTAGGCGACCCCGCCGAAGACGAACGGATAGGCGAGCACCGCCGACGGCCGCGCCCCCGGCGTCGCCCACAGGACGAACAGGTAGTACGTTGCCCAGAGGAACGCGGCCGTGAGCGAGAGGACGATCGCCGTCGTCCGCAAGCCCCCGCCCGTCGCCACGGTGCCGGGACGGACGCCGCTCCTTAACGGTTCGGCGCGGGCGCGGACCCGCTACGCGTAGCCTGCGTAGGCGAGCGACCGGCCGGGCAGCGAGACCCCGCGGCCGGGCGCCACCCGGCCGATCCGCTGCGCATCGCGGGCCCCCGCTCGGGCGAGCCGACGCAGCACCTCCCCCGCTCCCCGCGCGGAGACCACCACCGCGAAGCCGATCCCCATGTTGAACGTCCCGAACATCTCGTGGTCGGAGAGCGGTCCCAGCGCCTGGACCCAGCCGAACAGTCCCGGGGGCTCCGGCCACGCGTCGAGCCGGAACTCCACGTCCGACTGGAGCCGGACGAAGTTCCGCACTCCCCCGCCCGACAGGTGGACGAGTCCGTGGACCTCGGGCCGGTCCGCGATCGCGTCCGCCGCATCCGAGTAGATCCGGGTCGGGCGGAGCAGCTCCAAGCCGACGGGTCCCCGGCCCCCGGGCCGGGGCTGGTCGAGGTCGACGCTCTCCTCGCGAAGGAGGCGTCGGACCAGCGTGTAGCCGTTCGCATGGAAGCCGGTCGACGGGATCCCGAGGATGACGTCCCCGGGTCGGATGCGCTCGCCGGTCACGGGCCGCCGTCCGCGCGGAAAGAAGCCCAGGGCCGTCCCGCCGAGATCGAACCCGGAGACCAGGTCGGGCACGACGGCCGTCTCGCCGCCCACGAGCGCGCAACCGGCCCGCCGCAGTCCGCGGTCCAGACCGCGACCGATCCCGGCGAAGACGCCGTCGTCGGGTCGAGCACAGAGGATCGTGTCGACGAGCGCCGCGGGACGGGCGCCGACGGCCGCGAGGTCGTTCACGTTGACGCCCACGATGTCCTCGCCGACCTCCTCCCAGCGCCGGAGCTCCTCGGCGAGGAGGACCTTGGTACCGACCGTGTCGGTGGTGAGCGCGACCGTTTCCCGTCCGAGGCGCACGAGGCCCGCGAAGTGTCCGGCGAGGTCGACCGGGCGCCCGTGGTCGGGGGGCGGACGGTACCGGACCCCCCCGAGCAGCGCGGCGAGCGCCTGCGCCCGGATCCCCACGTCGACCCCGCTCGCCGCGTAGGTGAGCGGGACGCGCTTCGGCATCCGGTTCCTCGCCGGACCAACGGCGGCGGCAGAAAAGAGCTTGGCCTCCGGAGGGCACGCCTCTTTACGGCGGGCGACGTCCCGCGGCTCGATGCCCCGCCGGAGCGCCCCCCGCGGCCCGCGCGAGGAGGGCCCCGTCGTGGAGGCGCCGGCCTCGATCCTCTCCGGCCGCGCGTTCGTCCGCGGCAAGCTCCAGCCGGTCGCGATCGCCATCGGTGACGACGGACGGATCCTCTCGGTGGGTCGGATCCGGCGGGGGGCGCCGGTCCACGACGTGGGGGACGCCGTGATCCTCCCCGCGGCCACCGACCTGCACGTCCACTTCCGGGACCCGGGGCCCGACTCCCGCGTCGAGAACATCGCCACCGGCACCGTGCAGGCGGCCCTCGGAGGCGTCGCGCTCGTTGGCGAGATGCCGAATACGGAACCCCCGGTCACGGATCTCGACCGGCTCGAGGAGAAGGAGGCGCGGGTCGTCGGCCGGGCCGCGGTCGACGTCCTCCTCTACGCGAGCCCGTCCCGGCCGGGGGACCTCGCCGCGCTCGCGCGCCGGGCGGGGGGCTTCAAGCTGTACCTCGCGCCCACCACCGGGATCCCGGACGCCCCGCCGCTCGATGAGGTCGGCCCGCTGCTCGCACGGCTCGCGCGTTTGGGCCTTCCGGTCGCGGTGCACGCGGAGGACCCCCGGCAGTTCCACGTGCCGGACGCCGTCCGGCACCTCGCCGACTGGGACCGGGTCCGTCCGCCCGCCGCGGAGGCCGCGGCGCTGGACCCGTTGCTGAGCGCGCCGACCGCCCTGCGGCTCCACGTCGCCCACGTGACGGAGGCCGCCAGCGTCGACCGGCTGCGCGCGCGCGGGCTCTCGTTCGAGGCGACGCCCCAGCACCTCCTGCTCTCGGAGCGGTCCTCGGGCGGGAGCCGGCTCAAGGTGAACCCGCCCCTCCGGTCCGAGGCGGATCGCGCCGAGCTCTGGGCGCGGTTCGTCCGCGGGGAGATCCCCTGCCTCGCGAGCGACCACGCCCCGCACGGCGCCTCGGAGAAGGAGCGCGACCTCGCCCAGGCCCCGAGCGGGATGCCGGGCGTGGAGACGATGCTGCCGCTCCTCTTGGCGCGGGTCCGTCGGGGCGACCTCGCCCTCTCGACCCTCCTCGCCGCCGCGTGCGATCGCCCCGCGCGCTGGCTCGGCCAGCCGATCGGACGGATCGCCCCCGGTCACCGGGCCCACCTGATGGTCGTGGATTTCCGGGCCCGGGGGCCGATCACGGCCCGGCAGCTCCACGCACCGTGCGGGTGGACCGCCTTCGAAGGCTGGGAAGGGATCTTCCCGAGGGAACACTACCGCGACGGCCGACCGATCGTGCTCGACGGGGAGTACGTCGGACGGCCCGACGGACGCGTCGTGCGACCCGAGTACGCCCGGGGCCCGGAGCCGTAGCCTACGCCTTCGGCGGGCCCGGCGGCTCGGGGGGCGTGGATCCCGGGGGTGAGGGCGCGCCCCCGGTGAGGAACTTGGGCCGGAGGACTCCCAGCGCGACCAGTCCCAGGTAGAGCACGACGAGGACCAGGACGACGATCAGCGCGTCGTCGAGCAGCCCGAGCTCGGCCGCGACGATCCCCCAGTGGGAGCGCAGTTCGACGCCGGCGTAGATGAGGCCGATCGCGAACGGGAGCGACCCCAGGAAGGTGAACACGCCAAAGCGCGCCGGCTCCATCCGCGCGGTCCCCGCCGGATAGCTCACGTACGCGCGCACCACCGGGACGAGCCGGGCGAGCCCGACCGTGATCTCGCCGCGGCGGGCGAAGAACCGGTCCATCCGCTCGAGGTGGTCGTGGTCGAGCCTCAATCGACCGATGCCGAGGTCGGCGATGCGATGCCGGCCCCAGCGCCCGATCGCGTAGGCGATGTACGCGCCGACCATCCCGCCGGCGACCGCGACCGCCACGGCCGGCACGAATCCGAAGACGCCCTCCGCGACCAGGAATCCGGAGAACGGCAGGATCACCTCGCTCGGGAGCGGCGGGACGCCGATGCTCTCGATCACCATGAGGGCGAACAGCCCCGGGAGCCCGATGTCCGCGAGGACGGTGGTCGTGAGGTTGACCAGGGACTGGATGAGGGAGAACGTCATCCCGGCCGAGATCCCTCTGTCGACCGGTCGGCCGCTACGAGCCCGCCGACGACGGGAAGACCAGCCGGAACGGCACCTCGAGCCGGGCGTTGGTCCGCGCCGGGATCCCTTCGAACTCGAGGGGCGTCGAGCAACCGCCGCACGAGACGGCCGGGCGCTGGCGGCCGAGCGCGATCGACAGCGCGATGCCGACCTCGATCTCGGTCGGGCGTTCCCGCGCTCCCGCCACGGCCCGGTGGAGCTCGTCGAGGAGCTGGGCCTCGTGGGCGGAGACCGGAGCGGTCATCGATCGAGAAAGGCCGCCGGGCCCTCATAAGGAGCGCTCTCCGCTCCGGCCGCCGCGAGGCGCCTATTCCTCGTCGTCGGGGCTCGGGGTCTGCGACTCGGAGCCCTTCTTCGGGGCTCGCTTCAGGATCTCGCCGCTGATCTTGTCGAGCTCCGCCATGAGGGAGTCGATGTCCGGCTCCGCCTCGGCGCCGGCGGCCCCCGCCGCGGCTCCCGCCGTGGCCGCCCCCGCCGCGGCCCCGACGGCGGGCGTCGGAGCGACCACGGGCGGGGCCGAGCTCACGTCTTCGGGCGTCTCGAGGTACGCCGGGGAGGTCCCGGGTCCCGCGGGCGGGCTGGGCCCGCCGGCGGCCGCGGCTCCCCCCGCCGCTCCACCGGCCCCCGTCCCGCCCCACGCGGTGAGCGGGGGCTGGGCGGGCGGCTTCTTGCGGCGGCCGCGCATCACGAGGAGGAGCCCGATGATCGCCGCGACGACGATGACCACGACGAGCGCCACGATCCACCAGGGGAACGGGGTCGTCGAGGACGGGCACTGGCCGTACGTACAGTTCGACTGCGCCGGCACGGCTCCGGTGTTGGGGGACAGTGCGGCCGCGATCAGGACCGCGAGCATGGCGGCCCCCAGCGCGGCGGGTACGATGCGATGGAACCGTGAGGGGGGGCTCATGGAGCGAACGACCGCCTCTCTTGCCTCGTCCGATGACGGCCGGCCGCTATAAACCTGACGTGGAGGGCGAGGAGGTTATACGGCAGGTCGTCGCACGTCGATTCGGGGCGCGCCCCCCGGCCACCGTACGATTTAGGCCTCCGGGGTGGTCGCGGGTCCGGTGACGTTCCCGTACGCCGAGGCGTTCCTCGTGCTGCTCGCCGGGTACATGGTCTACTCGGTCTGGGCGCATCTCGACGCCCGCTACCCGATCGGCGGCGCCCTGGGACTGCTGGTGGTCACCGCGGTCGTCGACGCGACCGGGGACGTGGGGGCCGCGAACACGCTCGCGGAGTACGTCTTCTTCCTGCTGGCCGCGGGCGTCGTGCTGCTGCTCGTCGACCACGTGCTCGGCGCCCGAGCGCCGACCGCAGGCTCAGGGACCGGAGCGTCGCAGCCCGAGGCGCCCGAGCCGCCGGAGCCGGGGCAGGGGCGTGCCGAGCATCCGCTCGACGGCGTCCATGAGCATGGCGTCCCCGACGTCGACGCTGCGGGTGATCAGCACCAGCAGGACGAACAGGGCCGCGATCCCGAGACCGAGGGGCGGCAGGCTCCAGAGCGGGAGCGGGACGCGGTACAGCCCAAGGAGGAGCCCGACGGGGACCGCGGTGGCGACGAGCGGGATGACGAAGTGGCCCCGGAACGGATGGATCCCGTCGAGCGTCCCTAGCTCCACGATCGAGAGGAGCGAGTAGGCGGCGTTCGCGCTCGCCCACGCGATCGCGGCGCCTACGTACCCGTACGTGGGGACGAGCGCGAACGCGACCCCGAGGTCGATGAATCCCGCGATGATCGCGTTGTACGCGAGCAGCCGGGTCCGTCCGTTGGCGACCTGGACCGAGGGGCCGGGCCCGAGGAGCGTGGTCGCGAACGCTCCCAGCACGAGGATGTCGAGCGGGAGCGTGACCGCGCCGTACGGCGGCTTGTAGACGAACAGCAGCGACTCGGAGGGCAGGAAGAAGAAGAGCAGGAAGAGGGGCAGGGAGAAGACGATCATCCACTTGGTGACCGTCGTGAACGTCAGCTCGACCGAGGCGTTGTCCGCGCGTCGCAGGAAGCGGGTCGCGACCGGGAGGAAGATGTACGACGCGGCGGTCACCCCGACCTGCAGCAGGCGCGCGAGGGTGAGCGAGGCCGAGTAGCTCGCCAGCTCGCCCGAGTGGTAGATCCCCAGCACCAGCGTGTCGCCGGAGCCCGTGAGCGTGTTCATGATCCCGACCACGAGCAGCGGGGACGCGAACGTGAGCAGTCGGCGAAGCGCCGCCGGGTTCCGGGGTCCGGGCGGCAGTCGTCGCGGGAGCTTGCGGACGGCGTAGAGCGCGAGCGCGCCGAGCGCGACCACGTTCGAGGCCGCGTACGCGACCAGGACCTCGAAGTACGAGAGGCCGGAGGGGGTGTCGACGAACAGGGCGATGAGGAAGACGAGGAAGAGCGCCGGGAACACGATCTGCACGAACAGGGCGTTCGGGAGCACGTCCTCGTAGCCCTGGAAGATCGACGCGATGAGGGTCGAGATCACGGAGGTGGCGATCGTGATCGAGAACAGCTGCATCGCGAGCGTGATCTGCTGCGGGGTGGGGCTCGAGGTGCCCAGCGCGTGACCGATCGCCCCGGCCAGGAGGAACAGCGTGACGCTCCCCGCGAGCCCCGCCGCGCTCCCGATCAGCATCGTGCCGCGGACCATCGCGCGTCGGTCGGCGTCCTGGCTCGTGTACGGCAGGCTGCGGGCGATCGCGTTCGGCAGCCCGAGCGAGCCGATCGCCGCGATCACGCCCGTCAGGGTCAGGGCGAGCGCGTACGCGCTGTACTCCCCGGTGGAGAGGTTGCGCACGACGATCACGCGCGAAGCGAAGCTGAGGCCGACGTAGACGAGGGCGGCGACGAGCAGGAACAGCGTCCCCCGCGTGACGCTCGACAGTCCCTCCCGGACCTCGTCTCGGGAAGTGCTCACGGCGGTCGCCCGGGCTCACGCTGCCGCGGGACGGTAAATACGTAGCGTTTCGACGGAACCGATTGTTTTTAGGTGGGTCGACCTCCCGAGGCCGTGACCGTTCCCGGCCCGAACGGGGCCGCGTGGGCCGTCGAGCTCCTGGTCGCCGCCGTCGCGGTCGCGACCCTGGGCGAGACGCTCCGGGGCTCGGCGGCGCGGTGGGTCCCCTCGTGGCGAACCCTCGAGCCGGTCGAGCGGGGGCTGACCGATCTCTACCTCGGGGGCGCGGCCGTCTACCTAGCGGCGGTGTTGCCGTGGGGCCTGTTCGGGCTCCCGGCACTGGTCGTGCTCGTCGGCCTCGGGCTCGCCGTCGTCGCGTTCCGGCTCGTGCGCGACGGGCGCGCGGCCCTCACCCGTCGGCTCCGCGCGGCGGAGGCGCTGCTGCGCCGGTGGCCGGTCGCGATCGCGTTGCTCTCCGCGCTGGCGCTCTACATCCTCGAGGTCGCGGTCGCGCTGCCGGTCGGGACGGGGAACACGTACGATTCGAGCCTCCTCACGACGTACACCGCGCTCCTGCTCCGGAACGGGACGACCCCCACCTCCTTCGCCCCGTTCGCCTCCGTGGGGGTGCTCTACCCCCAGGGGACGACCGCGTGGCTCGGGAGCGCCCAGGCGGCGTTCGGCCTCCCCGCCGCCCGGACCAGCCTCCTCGTCACGCCGCTCTTCCTCGCGCTGGCCCCGCTCGGGGGCTTCGTCCTCGGTCGGCGCTGGTTCCGGACGGACCGGGCCGCCGCGGCCGTGGCGATCGGCTTCGCGTGGATCGGGCCCGGATCCCGGGCGATGGTGGGCGGCAGCAACGATTTCGTCCTCGCCTTCCCGCTCGTCCTGCTGCTCTTCGCGCAGTCGGCCCGCTGGGTCCGCGCGCCTCCGCCGGGCTGGGGCGATCTGGCGGCCTTCGGGCTCCTGCTCGGCTACTCGGCAGCGCTCAATCCCGTGGGGGCCGAGTGGGTCGCGCTGGCGCTCCTCTGCGCGGGGGGGCTCGCCCGACCCGCGTTCGGCGGCGCCCCGCGCGCCTGGCTCGGGCGCTGGGCGGTCACCCTTGCGCTCGCCCTGGTGGCGATCGTTCCGACCCTCGTGGTCCTCGCGCGCGGGCTCGGGAGCCCCGGGTTCGTCCCGGGGTCGGCCGCGCCGCCGAACGGCGGAGCGCCGGGGATCTCCGGCGCGCAGTTCGTCGGGAGCATCGATCCGTACCTGTTCCGTCCGAGCGACGTCGCGCTCGCCCCCATCCCGCTGCTGCGGCTCGAGCTCGCGGTCCTCCTCACCGTCGGGCTGGCCCTCCTCCTCGTGGTCGGACGGCAGAGCCCGCTCGGCCGCTACCTCGAGACGGCGCGGGTCCTGCTGGCGGGGGGGATCGCCTCGATCGTCCTCCTCCTCGGCCTCCTCTGGGCGTCGTCGGCCGGCTTTGGACCCGGGGCGGATTTCGCGCGCCTCTCGAGCGGCGCCGAGCTCTCCACGTGGCTGTTCGCGCTCTATGGCCTCATCGCGGTCCTGCCCCTCGCGCTCGCGCTCGAGGCCGGGTCGGCGCCCGCCGCGCCGGCCCCGGAGGCCGCACGGTCCCCGCCGGTGGGGCGTTCCTCGCGCTGGGCGCTCGACGGACGCCCCGGCCCCCGGGTCTCGCGTTCCGCGGTCGCCGCGGTCGTCGCGCTCGCCATCGTGGTCCCGGCGGTGACGCTCACCGCGACCCAGCTGCCCCCGGTGCTCGGCGACCTCTACGGAGACTTCGGGAATGTCACCGCGGCCGACTTCGCCCTGCTCGCCTACGCGGGGGCCCACCTGCCGAGCGGGGCCCGCGTCCTCGTCGCGCCCGGGAGCGCCGCCGAATTCCTTCCCGGGTACGCCCGCGATATCGTGCTGCTGTACCCGATGGTCCCGGGCTGGCCGTGGATCAACACGTCCTACCGGACGATCGTGCGCGAGCTCACCAACGGCACGCTCGACGCCGCCGGGGAGGCGGCGATGGCGGCGCTCGACGTGGGCTACGTCGCGGTCACCGGGAACAACACGGTGCTCTGGCCGGCGTTCTCGCCGGCTCCGCTGCTCGCCGACCCGGCGGGGTACGCCGTGCAGTTCGCGGAAGGGGACGCCTATCTGTTCGAGCGCACGGGCGCCTGAGGAGAGCCCCTAGACGAACTCGTCGAGGAGCGACGTCTTCCCGCGCGTGCCCGCCGGTTGGTGGACGAGCGGTCCGGGCTGCAGGACCTCCTCGAGGTCCTCGTACGTCGGGCGCTCGGTCCGGTAGAACAGCCCGATCGGGATCTTGTCGCCCCACTCGAGCGCGCGCTCCCACGCGGTCACGAGGTTGGAGGGGTCGTGGCCGGCGCTCTCAAGCTTGTAGACGCGCTGGCGGAAGAAGTCGAACGTGTTGAGCTTGTTGTAGGTCACGCACGGGCTGAACACGTCGACGAGCGCGAACCCCTTGTGCTGGATGCCGCCCGCGACCAGGTCCGTGAGCTGCTTCACGTCGCCGGAGAAGCCGCGGGCCACGTAGGTGGCCCCCGAGGCGAGGGCGAGCGCGATGGGATCGATCGGGTTCTCGATGACCCCGTGGGGCGTCGACTTGGTCTTCTGCCCCATCGTGGAGGTCGGGCTCGCCTGGCCGGTCGTGAGCCCGTAGATCTGGTTGTCCATCGTCACGTACGTGAGGTCGACGTTCCGGCGCATCGCGTGGACGAAGTGGCCCACGCCGATCCCGAAGCCGTCGCCGTCGCCGCCCGTGCCGATCACGGTGAGCGCGTGGTTCGCCCACCGGATGCCCTCGGCGACCGGCAGGGAGCGGCCGTGGATCCCGTGGAAGCCGTAGGACGAGAGGAAGTGGGGGAGGTTCGACGAGCAGCCGATCCCCGAGACGATCACGACCTCATGGCTCGGGATCTTGAGGCGCTTCAGCGCGCCCTCGACCGCCGCGACGACCCCGAAGTCGCCGCAGCCGGGGCACCAGGTCGGCTTCGTGTCCGACTTGCCGACGACGGGCAGCGGGGTCCCGAGGCCCGTCGGAGGGCGCGCCGCGCTACTGTCCGCCATCGCTCAGCACCTCCATCGCGCGCACCACTACCTCGTGGGGATAGAACGGTTCCCCGTCGTACTTGAGCAGCCGGCTCGTGAGGTGGATGCCGGTCTCCGCCCGCAGGAGCCGCCCGAACTGGCCGGAGAAGTTCTCCTCGACCAGCAGCGTCCGCCGCGTCTGGCCGAACGCCGCCAGGACGCGGCCCGGGTCGAGCGGGTAGACCGTCGGGAACGCGAGGAGGTTCGTCTTCTTGCCCCGCGCGCTGAGCATCGGCATCGCATCGCGCACGGCCCCGATCGTGGAGCCCCAGGCGACGAACGTGAGGTCGGCGTCCGCCGGTCCCTCGAACGCCGGCGGCGCGCTCTGGGCCGTGAGCCCCGCGAGCTTGTGCATCCGCTTTTCCATCATCCGCTGGCGCTCCGCGACCCAGACGGGGATGCCCGACTTCACGTCCGAGACGAGGTGGCCCTTCTCGTCATGCTCGTCCGAGCCGGCGACGAAGTTGAGCCCCGGCTGCCCGGGGATCGCCCGCGGGGAGACGCCGGAGTCCGTGTACTGGTAGCGCTTGTAGTCGTGGCCGTTCGGCGTGACGGTGAACAGGCTCGGGAGGTCGACGTCGAGGTCGATCTCGGAGCGATCGACCGTCATGTGGCTCTCCGACAGGTGGAGATCGCTCGCGACGAGCACCGGCGTCTGCCAGTCCTCCGCGAGCTGGAAGGCGCGGAGCATCGCCCGGTACGCCTCGGCCGCGTTCGAGGGGGCGAGGATCGCGCGGGGGAACTCGCTCTGGCCGGCCCCGAGCATCATGTTGAGATCGCCCTGCTCGGTCTTCGTCGGCAGCCCGGTCGAGGGCCCGGAGCGCTGCGACTCGACCACGACGAGCGGGGTCTCGGTCATGCCGGCCATCCCGAGCGCCTCGACCATCAGCGCGAACCCGCCGCCGCTGGTCGCGGTCATCGCCCGGACGCCGCCGAACGAGGCTCCGATCGCCATGTTGATCGCCCCGAGCTCGTCCTCGGCCTGCTTCACGACGATGCCGAGGTCGGTCGCATGGGCGGCCATCCAGTGCATGATCGACGACGCCGGGGTCATCGGGTACTGGGCGAGGAACTTGCAGCCGGCCGCGGCGGCGCCGAGCGCGATCGCCTGGTTGCCGGTCATGAGGAGCTTCGGCTCCCCGGCCTTCGACGGGGCGTTCGGGTGGACGCTCGCGTGCTGCTGGGCGAACTCGTAGCCGGCCGCGCTCGCGCCGAGGTTCCACGTGACGATGTCGCCGGCCTTCCGACCGAAGGAGTCGGTGAGCACGGCATGCAGGGTGTCGAGCGGGATGCCGCCGAGGAAGGCCGCGGCGCCCATGCCGGCCGCGTTCTGGAGGATCGACTGGCTCGTGTACTTGCGGGCGATCTCGAGCGTCGGGACCGGGAGGGCGGTGATGCCGGAGGGGAGGTCCCCGACCGCGAACTTCTCGGGGTCGTGGATGACGGTGCCGCCGGGACGCAGCGTGGGGACGTGCACCTCGACGGTCTGCTTGTCGAGCGCGTAGAGGATGTCGGCGCCGTCGCCTTGGGAGTACGCGCGACCCGGGCCGGTGCGTGCCTGGTACCAGACGTGCCCTCCGCGGATCACCGACTGGTAGGCGTTGAGGCCGAAGACGTGGAGGCCCATCCGGGAGTAGCAGCGGGCGATCGCCTCTCCGATCGAGGCGATCCCGTCTCCCGCCTGGCCACCGGCCCGCACCGAGAGCTCGTTCATGGACCGGTTCTATCGAACGAATCTATAAGCCGTTTAGGGCGCGGCCGCGCGGGGCACAACAATCCTAAGGGCGGGCGGCCCCTGCGCGCCGCGATGGCGCAGGCCGTGACCGTCCTCCTCTTCGGCCCGGCCCGGGACGTCGCCGGCCGCGGGTCGATCGCCTGGGCGGTCCCCGAGGACGGGATCGCGGCCCGCGCGCTCGTCCGGTCGCTCGGGGAGCGCTACCCCCGGTTGCGCCGGACGCTCGAGACGAGCCGGTTCCTCCGGAACGGACGGTACCTCGCGAGCCTCGCGGTCCGGCTCGACCCCGGGGACGAGTTCGCGGTCCATCCCCCGTACGGAGGAGGCTAGCCGTGTCGGTCCGGCTCACGGATCGGGCGCTCTCGGTGGCGTCCGCCTACCGGGCGCTCGAAGGCCCCGGTGTGGGAGGGGTCGTCGTCTTCTGCGGCCGCGTGCGCCCGGATCCCGGGCCCCGGGGCCGGGTGGTCGCGCTCGTCTATGACGTCCACGCCGCCCCCGCGCTCGCGCGGCTGCGGGTCCTCGAGGCGACCGCGGTGCGTCGGTTCCACGCGCGCCGGATCGTCCTCTGGCACCGGTTCGGTCGGCTTCGCGTGGGCGAGGTGTCGGTCGTCGCCGGGGCGGGCTGCGCCCACCGGGCGGAGGCGTTCGCCGCGGCGCGCTACCTCATCGAGGAGCTGAAGCGTTCGGTGCCGATCTGGAAGACGGAGCGAGCACGATCCGCGCGTCCACGGCGATCACGCCCTGCCCCGCGGGCCGGACGAGCAGCGGGTTGAGGTCGAGCTCCGCGATCTCGGGGACCTCCATCGCCAGCTGCGAGACCCGCTCGATCGCCTCCTCGAGCGCGGGGAGGTCGCTGGCCGCCTCGCCGCGGAACCCCTGGAGCAGCGGGAACATCTTGATCGAGCGGACCATCCGCTCGGCGGAGAGCGGACGGATCGGCGCGAGGCGGAACGTGACGTCGCGCAGCACCTCGACGTAGATGCCGCCCATCCCGAAGACGACGATCGGCCCGAAGTCGAGATCCCGCTGCACCCCGACCAGGACCTCCTTGGCGCCGACGACCTGCTGCTCGACCTCGTATCCCTCGACGCGCGCCTGGGGGGCCCGGGCCTTCACCGTCCGGTCCATCCGCGCGAACGCCTCGCGGACCTGGCCCGCGTCCGTCAAGCCCACGGCGACCCCTCCCACGTCGGTCTTGTGGGAGATGTCGGGGGACGCCACTTTGAGGACCACGGGATAGCCGATCGTGTCGGCCGCCCGCGCCGCTTCGTCGGCCATCGTGACGCGCGCGACCTGGGGGAAGCGGAGCCCGTAGGCCGCGAGCAGGGAGCGGGAGGCGTACTCGGGCAGGATGGTCGCCCCGGCACGGTGGGCGGCGTCGAGGGCCGCCTGGGCGGCCGCGCGATCGACCGGGAACGAGCGGACCTCGGTCCGGGGCCGGGTCCGCCAGGCGTGGTAGCGGGCGAGGCTGCCCAGCCCTTCGACCGCCTCTTCCGGGAACGTGAACGTCGGCACGCCGCGGTCCTCGAGGAAGGAGACCTCGCGCGAAAGGTCGGTGAGGCCGAACAGGCAGGCGACGATCGCCTTCGGCGTGGTCGCCTTCGCGTCGAGGATCGCCTGGGCGACCGTGCTACCGGTCATCGTGCCGGTCGGGGTCGCGATCACGAGCGCTCCGTCGATCTCGGGCGTGGCGAGCAGCGCGGCGAGCGTCCCGCGATACTGCTCGGCTCCGATGTCGGCGGTCATGTCGAGCGGGTTGGAGACCGCGGCGATCGCCGGGAGGTGGCGGGCGATGTCCGCCCGCACCGTGGGCGACGGCACCGGCAACTCGAGGCCGCCCCGGATCGCGGCGTCCGCCGCGACGATCCCCGGGCCCCCGGAGTTCGTGAGGATCGCGAGCCGGGGGCCGCCGAGCGTCAGGCCCGACGCGAAGATCTTCGCCGTGCGGAACAGGTCGCCGAGCGTGTCGGCCCGCAGCACGCCCGACTGCTCGAACAGCGCGTCGTAGAGCTGGTCCCGGCCGGACTGCGCGAGCGAGCCGGTGTGGCTCCTCGCGGCCCGCTCCCCCGCCGCCGTCCGTCCGCTCTTGATGACGAGCACCGGGGTCTGCTCGGTGACCTCGCGCGCCGCCTCGAGGAAACGCCGGCCGTTCGCCAGGCTCTCGACGTAGAGGAGGATCACCTTCGTCGCCGGGTCCGAGCCCAGGGCGTGGAGGAGATCGTTCTCGTCGACCCCGGCGCGGTTGCCCACGGAGACGAACCGCGAGAAGCCGATCCGCTCGGCGATCCCGTACTGGAGGATCCCCGCGCACAGCGCGCCGCTCTGCGAGACGAAGGCGATGTTCCCCCGCGGCGGCAGGCTCTCGCTGAACGTCGCGTTGAGGCTCACGTCCTCGGCGGTGTTGAGGACGCCGAAGCAGTTGGGGCCGACGAGCGACATCCGGTAGCGCTGCGCGCGCGCGACGACCTCGCGCTCGAGCGCCGCGCCGGCGTCGCCGACCTCCCGAAAGCCGGCGGAGATCACGACGACCCCGCGGGTCCCGGCCGCCCCGAGCTGCTCGACGACGTCCGCCACCGCCGCCGCGGGAACGATCACGACCGCGAGCTCGGGGGCCTCGGGCAGGTCCCGGACGGAGGCGTAGCAGCGGACCCCCGAGACGCTCTTCGAGGACGGGTTCACCGGGTAGGCGACGCCCTTGAACCCAGCCTGCAGGATGTTGCGGAAGACGCTCGTCCCGACCTTGCCGGGCTTGTTCGAGGCGCCGATGACGGCGACCGAGGCCGGCCGGAACAGCTCGTCGAGCTCGGGCGACGCTCCGACGCTCATGGGACGCCCGAGAACCTCGGCGCCGGACCGCCCCCGCTTATATAGCGACCTCCCCGTGCTACGGCGCGATGACGGCCGAAGGTTCTCCGATGTCGAGCCGTCCGACGTCGACGCCGCCCCAGAGCCAGGGGCGCCCGGGGCCGCGGGGTCTGCTGCAGCGCATGGACAAGGGGCGCATCCGGCACGTGGTCGCGGTCGGGAGCGGCAAGGGCGGGGTGGGGAAATCTTCGGTGACCGCCCTCCTCGCGGCCGAACTGACCCGCCGCGGGCTCGCGGTCGGCGTCCTCGACGCGGACATCACGGGCCCGTCGATCCCGAAGCTCCTGGGCCTCAAGGGTCCGCTCACCGATCGCGGCGAGGGCATCGAGCCGGCCCGCACGTCCTCGGGGATCGCGGTCGTCTCCTCCCAGTTCATGGTCGAAGACGAGCAGACGCCCGTCATCTGGCGCGGTCCGCTGGTGACCCGCCTCATCACGCAGTTCTTCGGCGGCGTCAACTGGGGACCGCTCGACTACCTGCTCCTCGACATGCCGCCCGGCACGAGCGATGTGCCGCTCACGGTCTTCCAGACGATCCCGATCGATGGGATGGTCTTCGTGCTCACGCCCCAGGACCTCGCCGCGCTGATCGTCAAGAAGGCGATGAACATGGCGCGCGACCTCCACGTGCCGCTCCTCGGCGTCGTCGAGAACGAGGCGTTCGTCGTCTGTCCGCACTGCGGGCAGCAGATCCGGCTCTTCGGCGCAAGCCGGGTCGACGCGGTCGCGCAGGAGTACGGGATCCCGATCCTCGCGCGGATCCCCGTCGAGCCCGCGATCTCCGAGCTCTCCGACGCGGGCCGCCTCGAGGACGTCGTGTCGCCGTCGGTCGGCACGCTCGCCGACGCCTTTGTGCGGGCGATCGAGGACGCTACGAAGGGGACCCCGTCGGTCCTGTAGCCGCCCGCAGCGTGCGGAACGGGATCGTCTCGACCGGCACGCCGCGCCGGTGGAGGGCCTCCGAGAGCCCCGCCAGATGCGCGTCCCCGACGACGGCGGCGATCCGCCCGTATCCGCGGCGGCGCAGTTCGGCGAGCCGGTCTGCCATGTGCTCGTTCCGGTCGTCGACGAGCACGCGCGCGAGCGTGGGGCTCGCGCGGCGCAGCTCCTCAGTGTACTCCTGCGGGGCCTCCGAGTACCGGTCCATCTCCCGCGAGACCACGCGCGCGGGCACGAACAGCCCCACGACCGCGCTGCCGAGCAGCACGACCCGCTCCTTCACGGGCAACGACTGCACGAGTCGCAGGAGGGTGAGCCGGATCGGATCGTCGATCAGGAACAACGGCAGCGCCCGGGCGCGCGCCACGGAGGCGGCGACCTTCATCTCGGCCCCGGGGGGACCGCCCCCGATCTCGGCCCCGAGCCGGCGCTGGACGAGGCCCCAGAGACGGGCCAGCACCGGCACGCCGCGCGACCCGCGGGGCCCGGCGCTCGGCTCGAGCAGCGCGCGGGCCCGCTCCGCGTCGAGCTCGACCGCGACGCCGTCCAGCACGCGCTCCCCCAGCACGCGCTCAAGGGCGGCGGAGAGATCGACGACGTGCGCGGTCCCGACGAGCAGCATGGGGGCCTCGGCCGAGGACGCGTACACGGGGCCGTTCAACGGGGCGCGCCTCTTGTGCCTTCGCCCACGTCCGAAGTTGCCGGGGAATCGGATCGGGAGTGGTCAGATAGTGAAGGCGCAGAGTGGGGTACACTATAACCCATCGTCGGTTAGTGCCACCATGTCCATTGGCGTTAATAATTGCTTGAGCCCAGTTTCGGTCGACCGACATCCGATATCCTCGCTTACGGCCGACTCGCGAGGAGCCCCGACAAAGGGCCCGTCTCAGGGGGCTGACACTCCCCTGGTGTCGATGGCGACCAAGCGCCCGGTGAGTTGGCGGAAGTCGCGACGACTTCGATCTGCCCAGACACTCCGTTCGATTTCGATCGCGGTCGCCGTCTTCATCCTCGTCTTCAGCGCGCTCGGTGCGCTCACGGTGGCGGTCCCCGATGCCAGCGCCGGCTCTCAGATGCAGTGCATCATCGAGCACAACTCGGTGGGAGGCGTCTCGTCCACGGCCACTGCCACGAACGACACGACGAGCTGGACGGAGGGGTATCCAGTCGCCGCGACGCTGTACTGGGGCAACACGTCAAGTCCGTACCCCTTCTCGCAAAGTGTCTATGACGGCGGGACGTCCT
>Ga0335073_10002960_pt1 | contig 23486 bp, 27 predicted proteins | sample Lox_Sample_22_FD_207093 | JGI IMG/M metagenome (GOLD analysis project Ga0335073, IMG submission 207093) | Soil microbial communities from Loxahatchee National Wildlife Refuge, Florida, United States - Lox_Sample_2.2 | ecosystem: Environmental > Terrestrial > Soil > Wetlands | place: USA... | reverse complement strand
TCGACCCGCGTGCCCTCTCCACGCCAGCAACCTCGCGCTTAGGCCAATGTGAAGTCATCCAGCCCCCGCCGGGCTAAGTGAGATCCGCAAGCACGGAGTGTCGTCAAGGTTGTGCAGAGTGGCCGCGTCCCCAGCACCGGGCTGCAGTCGCGCTGCTCCCTTAAACTCGGGGTGTGATCTTTAAGCAGGTCGGGGACGGGCGCCCGTATCCCGACCACTACCGGACCGGGCGCGAATGGGCGGAGATCCCGCCCAGGCCAGTGCGGCTCGACCAGCTGATCACCACAAAGAACGTGCTTGACCTGCATACAGTGCTCGCGAATGACTCCACGTTCTACGGCGATCTGTTCCCGCACGTCATCAGCTGGCGCGGCGAGCTCTACCTGGAGGACGGCCTGCACCGCGCGCTCCGTGCCGCACTGCAGCAGCGGTCAGTTCTGCATGTGCGCGTCCTGGAGCTGGGCTAGCGCTCCCGCCGATCAGGACGGTCCGCCCGCCCAGTTCCGGCTGGTATCCCGCAGAAGCTGAAGCTCTTTCCGTCCTGAGCCTGGGTGATCGCCCAGGCTGCGTTTATCAGGCCGATGTGACTGAACGCCTGCGGGAAGTTGCCGATCATCTCACCGGTGCGGGGGTCGACCTCCTCCGAAAGCAGGCCGACATCGTTGATGGCTGCCACAGCCCGCTCGAAGGTTGCGCTAGCTGCTTCGACGTCGCCAGCCATTGCCTGCGCTTGCGCCAGCCAGAAGGTGCACAGCAGGAACGTCCCCTCCTCGCCGGGAAGTCCATCGCGGGCCAGGTACCGGTACACAAGTCCGCGTTCGTCGGTAAGCCGCTGCGCAGTGGCGTTGAGTGTGGACTGCATTCTCGGATCATCTGCGGCCAGGAACCCGGTGATCACCAGCATCAAGCTCGAGGCGTCAAGGTCTGCGCTGCCGAACGACTGCGTGAAGGCGCCGACCCGATCGTTCCAGCCCCGCGTCAGAATGGCCGCCCGGATCTGGTCTCGGACGGCGGCCCAGCCGGTCACCCGATCCTCGGCGCCGATAAGACCAGCCAGCGCGATAGCGCGGTCCAGCGCCACCCAGCACATCAGCTTCGAGTACACGAAATCCTTTGGCTGACCGCGGATTTCCCAGATCCCGTGGTCCTTCTCGCGCCAGCGAGCGGCGGCGCTGTCCGCGGCCGTAGCCAGGAACCGCCGCGTCACCGGCTCCATTTCGCCGAGCTGGCCGGCAAGCCGCCACGCGGCGTCGAGCAGCTCACCGTAAATGTCGATCTGCTGCTGAAGCCACGCATCGTTTCCGACTCGGACCGGTCGGCTGTCGCGCCAGCCGGCTAGATGCGGCAGCTCCCGCTCGGACAGGTCTCGCTCCCCGGAGAGCCCGAACATGATCTGCAGTCGTTCGCCCCGCTCAAGCCGGGAGGCGGATGCATCGGCAAGGAAGCCAAAGAACTTGCTGGCCTCGTCGGGGCACGCCGCCACCCACAGGGCCGCTATGGTCAGGCTGGCATCGCGGACCCAGGTGTAGCGGTAGTCCCAGTTCCGCTCACCGCCGATGGCCTCCGGCAGTGATGTCGTTGGTGCCGCGACGATAGCGCCGGTCGGGGCGAACGTCAGCGCCTGGAGCACCCGCCCGGAATGGCGTACTAGCTCCCGCCACGGCCCTTCATAGGTCTGGTGGATCACCGACCAGGACCGCCAGCCCTCCACGGTGTCGGCAAGGCGGTCGGCGATCTCCTCCGCGGTCCACGGGGCTTTCGGGCGGCCCGCGCCCGACCCGTGGCCGAGAGCGAACGCCGCGGCCTGCCCAGCGGTCAGCCGGACCCGCGCGCTCGCGACTGGACCGTCCACCACGCAGCCGACGGGGGTCGACAGGACTAGCCGTCCGTCGCGACCGCTGGCCTCTAGCCCGCCGCGGATTGGGACCAAAACCGGGTCGATAAGACCGTACTGCGGCCGGGGCGCGTAGGTGACCTCGGCTTCCATCTCGCCCTTAATGCAAACGAGCCGGCGCAGCAGCATGCTTGGTGAGTGTGTGCCCAGGTCGTGGCCCCTCTCGTTGCGGCCGACGGCCAGGGCATCGGTGAGCACGGCGGTGCCGTCCGCCGTGGTAAAGGTGGTCTCCAAGACCATGGTCTGGTCCACGTACCGGCGGCTCGCCCGGAACTCCCCCACGGGCTGGATCACGAAACGTCCGCCGGTTGGGTCGAGCAGGCGGCAGAACACGGACGGCCCGTCAAAGCGCGGGAAGCACAGCCAGTCCACTGAGCCGTCGCGGCTGACAAGGGCAGCCGAGCGACAGTCCGACAGCAGCGCATAGTCGCCGATGGGCAGGCTGTCCATCGTGCTCCTTCCCTGGCCGGGTGCCAGCGTGAGGCTGCCGGTCCGGTCAGACCTTCTGGACCCATGCGGTGGCTTCTATGTCATTGAAACTCAGGCGACGGGACCGCCCATGGGCGGGACCGAGCCGAGGGGACAGCGCTTCGCCGCGGATAGCCGGCAGACACCGCGGCACGAGCAAGAGCGACCAGGCATAGTGAGCGCATGGGGCAACTCGAACATCTGATCGGAGTCCGATGACCACGCTCACCGTGGTCGGGAGCCTGAACGTCGACCTGACCCTTCTGCTTGATCACCTACCGCATCGGGGGGAAACGGCGGTTGCCACCAGCCCGGGCATGGTCAGCTGCGGTGGAAAGGGCGGTAACCAGGCAGCTGCAGCAGCGGCATTGGGGGCACAGGTCACGATGGTGGGCAAGGTCGGCGATGACCAGCAGGGCACGAAGCTGCTTGCCGACCTCGCCGCTCGCGGCGTGGATGCCAGCGGGGTCATAGTCGCGGCCGGTGTCCGCTCCGGCAGTGCCACCATCGGAGTTGACGCCCACGGCGAGAATCTCATCCTGGTCGACCCAGGCGCTAACGGACTGCTGACCCCGAATGAGGTCGAGGCGGCCGGGCTCGAGCGCGCCGACGCGGTGATTGTCCAGCTGGAGACTCCGCTGTCCACCGTGGCCGCAGCAATGGGCGCTGCTCTCGGCGCGATCGTGGTCCTGAATCCAGCGCCAGCGCCGTCGACCACGCTGCCGACAGCCGTTATCGGCCGGGCCGGGGTGCTTGTGCCCAACTTGGCCGAGCTAGTCAGGCTGGCCGGCCAGGGCCGGGCGGCTCAGCTGCCGTCCCCGGCTGAGATGGCCGAAGTGGCCAGGCTGGCCCGCAGCCTGGCTGGCAACGCCGATGTCGTGGTCACTATGGGCGGTGACGGCGCCCTCGTCGTGCGCCGGTCGGCGAGAACCTCAAACCACATTCCCGCGCCAGCGGTCGCGACCGTCGACACCACGGGCGCCGGTGACTGCTTCTGCGGCACGCTCGCCGCATGCCTTGCCGAGGGTCTGGATCTCACTGACGGGGCACGGCTGGCGGTCGCGGCGGCCGCACTATCGACGACTGCATACGGCGCGCGTGGCCAGTTGCCCAGCCGAGCTGCGGCCGAGCACCTGGCCGAGACTGTGCCAGTGCAGAACGTCAGCGGTTAGCCGCTCGCGCTGCGTGGCACGGCGAAATGATGACACTTCCCGTGGCGGTGGAGGTGGTGCCTGAGTCCGCGACATAGTTCGCACCTGTCTCGCGACATAGTTCACACCTGGATGCTGGGGGTGGGCAAATGTCGCTGGCACGGCTGGTGGTCACGGCGGTGTATGTCGAGGGACGGACCAAGAGCGAGGTGGCCCGCGACTACGGCGTGTCGCGGCGGTGGGTGCAGAAGTTAGCGGCCAGGTATGACGCCGAGGGCGAGGCGGGGCTGGAGCCCCGGTCCCGGCGTCCGCGGTCGAGCCCGCAGCGCATCTCGCCGGAGCTGGAGGAGCAGATCGTCGGGCTGCGCAAGAGCCTGGCCGAGGAGGGCCTGGACGCCGGCGCGGCGACGATCGCCTTCCACCTGGCGGCCCGGCATGGCCGGTCCCCGGCGGTCTCCACGATCTGGCGGGTGCTGACCCGCCGCGGCTTTGTCACCCCGCAGCCCGCAAGCGCCCCAGGTCCAGCTACACAAGGTTCGAGGCCGACCAGCCCAACGCGCGCTGGCAGCTGGACATCACCCACTGGCAGTTCGCCGACGGCAGCGGCGCGGAGATCCTCAACATCATCGATGACCACTCCCGGCTGCTGACCGCCTCGGCGGCCCGGCTCACCTTCAAGGCCGCCGATGTCGTCACCGTCTTCCGGCAGGCCGCCAGCCAGCACGGACTGCCCGCCAGCATGCTGTCGGACAACGGCGCGGTGTTCACCGGAAAGCCCCGCGGCCGCGGCCGGGTCGCGCTGGAGATCGAGCTGGCCGCCCTGCACATCAGCTTCCGGCACTCCCGCGCCTACCATCCGCAGACCTGCGGCAAGGTCGAGCGCTTCCACCAGACCCTGAAGAAATGGCTCGCCCGCCAGCCCCCGGCCGCCACCCTCGCCACGCTGCAAGCCAGCTGGACTGGCTCACCGCCTACTACAACACCATCCGCCCGCACCGCGCGCTCGGACGCCGCACCCCCGCCGCCGCGTTCGCAGCCCGGCCCGCCGCCGGACCCGGCGGCGTGACAGCCGCAGCGCACTACCGGATCCGCCACGACCGCATCGACGACAGCGGCGTCATCATGATCCGCTACAACAGCCGGCTCCACCACATCGGCATCGGCCGCCGCCACGCCGGAACACCCGTACTGGCCCTCATCGCCGACCTCGACATCCGGGTAATCAACCGCGACACCGGCGAACTACTGCGGGCCCTCACCCTCGACACCAGCAGGGACTACCAGCCACAGCCCAGAAAAGAGAACAATGTCTCGGGACACCTGTGAACGGTGTCCCGAGACATCACAGTGGCGGTGGAGGTGGGATTTGAACCCACGGATGGGTTGCCCCATCACACGCTTTCGAGTATTGCGCGACACCATCCACCAATGGTTCCCACCGTCCGCCACGTGCTCATTGGCCCACCTCGGGGACAGTGGCGGATAGTGCCGGACGGAGGTGAATGAGACTGAAACTGAGACTAGCCAGCGCCTCAGTGTCCTGTGGCCACAACCGCCTGCGGGTGGCCGCGCATGACCACCTAGGTGTCGCCGACGTGCTCGTTCCACCACTTGAGGTCTGGATCCGAGCGAGCGGGTAGGAAGCTTGCCCGGTCACGTACCCGTACAAGCATCTCCCGTACCTCATCGTCCGCGAGCTGCACGGCCTGAGCGTAGGAGCGAAGCAAGGCCACGGTACGCGTCGGCTCCGCTAGACGTCGATCTTCACACACTCGACGTGCTCGGCGGTCGTCGGTCGCGAGATCGATGCCATGCTGGATAGCTAGCGCAATCGTCGCTGCCTCGCCGTCGTCAACTACCGACGCCAACTCCAGGTACAGGGCCAGTTCCGTGGCCTCGAGCTCCCGGATCTCTATGGCTTCGCTCGACAGATACTGCTCGAGGTTGATGGGCGTTAGCACTACCGTGCCTTTTACGATGTCGCGCAGATATCCGGCCTCGGTCGCGGCCTGCGCCGCAATAATGAACTTCAGCTGCAGGGCGTCGGCGATCCGGTCGATGCCGGTCGCCGCGGCAAGATTGATGGCAACGCATGCGTCGAGAAGCAGATTGCGGCGAGGCACTCGGTCACCCCAGCGCCTCGGCTAGGTCGACGATCTGGGACGCCCCGTCGTCCGAAACGTCGCGAGTCTCGGTCATTCGCTGGTAGATCCGTCGTGCTCCCACGATGTCCGTACTGAGATAGCGAGCGAGCTGACTCTCGGTGATCTCTCCATCAGCGTAGAGCTGAGTGGCGAGGACGCGGTAATGAAACGGCAGGGAGTCGGCCGCCCGCTCCTCGTCCGTTTCCAGGCCTAGCAACTGCGCGGCAGCTCTCGGCTGGAAATTGTTGTCTCGCAGCCGCTCCCAAGTTCCTGGACGAACTAGCCGCAGATCTTCTAGCCGCAGCGTGAGGGCCTGGACAGAGACCTGATAAGTGTGGGCAAGCTGGACGAGCGCAGCCGCGGTTACCTGACCTCCTCTGCTTCGTTTCAGCTCGTTGAAGCGGCGAAGCAACCCAGCGCGTGGCATGAGGAAGTTGGCCGCAAAGGCATCCGCGAATCGCTCGGTTTCCTGCGGTTGTCGTCGCTGCGCCACCAACGTGACCTCGGCCCGCTCCCGCGAGACCAGAAAGTGTGCGTACTCGTGGGCTAGGGTCCACCGGCGACGCTCGGATGGATGACGAGCATTCAGTGCGACGCAGCCGCCCAACGGCTCCACGTAGACAAAGAGACCGGCCACTTTAGAGGGCAGCGGTTCGACGAAGATGCGAAGTCCTGCCTCGACCTCGAGAATCTCACGGAGCCGCTGGATAGGACCATCGCCGACGCCCAGCCTGTTGCGCTCTTCGGTGGCCAAGTCCTCTGCCGCTTGAGACGGTTCGAGATGATCGATTCGACGGACGGGCGGGTATTGTCCGGGCGGTTCGGCTCCGGCGCGCCGCAGCAAGTCCAGATAGTTGTCGGCGAGTTCCTCGAGGCGGGTGATCAGCTGTGGCAGATCCTCCGTCTCGGGCGTCGAGGCCAGTACGGCCCGAAACCGGGCTCCGATTGCTACGGGCGGTGCCGTGGGCCTCAGAAGTTGGCTAACGGGACGCCCGTAAAGTCTGGCCAGGCTGACCAGCTCGGCTGGCCGGACCTCGCGGCTCCCCTTCTCCATTGCGATGAGCAAGGGCCGGCTAACGTTCAGTTCGGCCGCAGCCTGAGCCTGGGTCAGCCCGCGCGCCTCCCGTGCAGCCCGCAGCCGTGAGCCGAGCGGACTAACGTCACTTTCTAGCTCGTCGTCTCGCATAACGCCGCCGATCTGTAGCCGCTGAGCCTGAACGAAGTCGGATCCGCTGCTTCCCACTCGCGGACGTACGCACCGTAGAGCCTGACCAGGTGCGCGGGGGAAATGCGCTCGACGTCAATGATGGGCGGAAACTCTGACACTATGCCCTGCCAGGGATCGGCCGTGTTGAGGCAGTCGCGCAGACGGTCGAGTTGCCAGGTCATTGCCGCCAGAGGCGCTGCACCCACCGGCGAACGGCTTCGGTAGGGGCTCAACTCGTCGCCGTCGCTCCTTCCTCCCGCGATGAGTGCCTGGCGTCGCAGCAAGCACGAGGTGCAGGTGCCGCATTGCACAGGACCAGGCACCCTCATCGCGAAAGCCGTGTCGCATGACACCGCCGCAGCAATGACTGCAGCGTCAACGTCAGGAACAGCGCGAACCACCTCAGCCTTCGTCAAATGGAGATGCGGCGTCACAATTCTGAACGGCCTACCACTGATGGCCGACGCGAGGCCCTCCACCATCCGCAAGGTCCGCGGGTGCATGGACCTGGTCGCTTGCGGCCCCTCTTGCGATCGCAGGTAAGGCAGGTTGATTGCCCCGATCCCGTTCTCAAAAACTCGTAGCTGGTCTTGGCCCAGAGTCCACGCCGTGGCGATGCCCGCCGCTAGGAAAAGCAGGCCTCTTGTCCGTTGGCTGTTCTCACGTTCTGGCTCGGCCAGCGAAACGCGGTATTGCAGATGGACGCACGAGCTGCCTGCACCAGTGTCGACGGCACGGACTATGCGACGCTGAGCCGCCTTCATTCGGTTGTTCGTATACACGCTAACGAGGACCGCGCCGGAAGTCCGCAAGTCATGAGCAAGACCCAGAGCAGAGTCCAAGCCGCCGGAAAACAAGGCAAGGGACGAACTGTCGGGAACAGTATCGAACAGGAAGCCCTGCCGAGTGTCGAGTGGTCCCGCGCCGTCAACGAGCTGCGAGAACTCGACAGTCCACTCATCGTCCGTGAGCCAGTGCAGGACAGAGGCCAGTTGCTCGGCAACGGAATTCCACATGTCGGGCTTGCGGACAGGGATCTCCAGCCAGAGTTGTCGGCCCCAGCCGGACCCATCCGAGCCTTTGCGGTCGCTCGGGCGAGAAACTAGCCGATCGGCTGCATAAGCCATAGCAGCGATCTCCAGCAGATCCGCCGCCGGTGACGGCAGCTCACGAGCCAGCCGGTAAATCACTTCATTACCATCTAGCTGGGCCTCGCAGCCCAATCGGAGTGGGCGCAGTCCGGAACCTGGGAACCGGAGCCAGCCCGACCGGGGCATCTTGGAGTTGGCTTGAGTGTTCGCCAGCGTCATAGCGAGTCCAGATCCGTTTCGAGCAGTTCCACAAGCGCCCGCTTGGGTCGTCGCCTGGCGGGCGCCCGCAGCCCTTCGCCAGTCGGCCGTGACGCAAACCTCTCAGCGAGCCTCGCCATCCCGTCCCCTGCAAGCGCAGCTGTCATTACCGCCCGAAGGTCACCTTGCCTGTAGGACTCTCGTGGCAGCGCCTGCACCATGCGGTCGAATCCGTAGTGGTAAGCAAGATCCTTGATCACTCGCCGTGCGAGCAGTTGGGTAGCCTCCGCCGGTGAGACGAGGGCTAGCTCATGCTGCATAGTCATAGCCAATGCTGAGGCCGCACGCTCGGCGATCTTTGTTGGCACGTGCGCCCGACCCGCCGCGGAGTCAAAGCGGGGCGAATCTCCGCTCGATGCCGCCTGGCACATCTGCTCCGCCAGGCTGGCGAGAGATGGGACGCCATGAATTGCCCTGATGGTGGCGGCTAGGGCCTTGGCGACCACGTCACTTACGCGCTCGGCTGGGTCATGGCCTTGCAGGCAGTGAAGTACCTTTCGCCATGCTGGCGACAGGTATTTAGGGAATCGGTCATCATCAGGCATGGCGGCCCCGCCTTGACAGTGTCAACCACTTCAGCATACATGTAGCCGATGAGATGTAAAGAAGTAGCGCTGTGCCGGACGTGAGGAGCAGTCGCCACAAAGGTTCTTCGTGCTTCACAGGTGCAGTTCGATGCTGCGGTTACACACGCTCCCGCGGCGTGCGCTGCGCGCTGAGCATCGTCCGGAACATCACAAACAGCCCACAAGACAGCCGCTGTATAGCGCAATCAAGCCAGGCGAGACCTTCTCGACCCGACTAATGGCATCGGATTGTGGACTAAAACTGAGACTAAGGACTACCCGCTGCCAGAACTGTGCGCGATTCATCTAAGCATCCCCGCAGGTCAATGGCGGTGGAGGTGGGATTTGAACCCACGGATGGGTTGCCCCATCACACGCTTTCGAGGCGTGCGCCCTCGGCCACTAGGCGACTCCACCGCAGCAGAGCCTACCTGAGCCGTGCCTGTCGCGGGTTGGAGGTCTGCTAGCGTCGCCCGCCGAAGAACCCCCGGAGCAGTTCGGCGCACTCATCGGCGAGGACGCCGGTCAGCACCTCGACTGGCTGCCCTAGCCGGGGATCGTGCAGCACGTCCCAGATGGAGCCCGCCGCACCCGCCCGTGGATCATGTGCCCCGTAGACCAGCCGCGACAGGCGCCCGGCAAGCAGCGCGCCGGCGCACATCGTGCAAGGCTCGAGCGTTGCGACCAGGGTGCAGTCGTCGAGCCGCCAGCTGCCGCGGGCGAGGCCGGCCGCGCGCAGGGCCACGATCTCGGCGTGGCCGGTGGGATCGGCCCTCGACTCGCGCTCGTTACGGCCCCGGCCGATCACCTGTCCCTCGGCATCCAGGACGACGGCACCCACTGGCACGTCGGCGCCGACTGCCCGAGCTTCGGCAATCGCCAGCCGCATGGCGGGCTCAAAGCTGGCCAGATACCCGGTCAACGCGCATCCGCCGGCTATAAAGCGCCGATGGCTGAGTCCAGGGCGCGCTCCAGCGCCTGCCCGAACCCGATTCGCCGTGCCAGGCTGGCCAGCACCTCATCGGGGAACAGATCAAGATCACCGGACAGCGCGCCTAGCTCCATCTCGTCAATGCCGAGATCCGCGAAGATTGACATGTCACCGACGGGCAGGACCTGGTCGAGGTCTTCGTCTTCGGGAACGGGGATTTCGAGGTAGTCGAGTACCTGCCGAGCCAGCGGCCAGTCTACAGAGGCGGTGACGTCAGAGAGGAAGACGGAGACGTTATTGCCAAGCACTCGCAATGCTACGAAAAAGTCATCGCCAACGGCCGTCAGGCCAATTGCTCCGCCGATGCCCGGCTGTTGACGCAATGCCAGTATTAGCCCGTCAAGGTTCTCGGTCAGCGCCGTTGGCAGGACCTCGGCCTCCCAGACGTCATCTTCTCGGTAGATGACGACTGCGAAGTCGCTCGGGCTTACATCGGTCATCGGCACTCCGCTGACTCGGATCTTAGAAGAGAAATGGTGTCAGACTCTCTCGCTGCATGTGCGCAGATCGTGCTCGTGGCCGGCTTCAGCTAGCCCGGCCGCGCTTACAGTCACTGCCCGCGCGCCGGCACACAGGCTCGAGGGTGATCCCGTATGGTTACTTGGGTTAGCGGTCATTGGTTGCCAAAAATGCACTGAGCTATGCTGAGGGCACTGACTTAGGCGAACGGTTTGCTCACTCGCAGTAGCGACCCTGCTGTGGCAGCTTCGGGGAGGTGATCACGTGTTGCGGAAGGTCATCACATGGGCAATAGTAATTTTTATCGTGTATTACCTAGCCACTAACCCGACCGGCGCCGCACATGCCCTCCAGCACGCCTTTAACGGGCTCAAGTCCGCGGGCAACTCCATGTCCCGCTTCGTAGACAAGCTGTAGAACATGCGTCAGCCCCGTTCAGCCTCCGACTCACCCGTCGCGATCAACAAGTACCTGCTGCCACGCGAGATTCAGGTTGCAACGGTCCGCCAGCATCCAGCGATGCTAATACCCGCCAGTGCGCAGACACTCGTTGGACTGTTAATTGCCGGCATACTCAGCGCGACGGTGCTACACGGCATCGCAGGCGTAGTGCTCTGGGTGCTCTGGCTGCTACTCCTGCTCCGGCTCGTTTGGAAGATCCTGAACTGGTCAGTTGACTATTTCGTGGTGACCACTGAGCGGCTGCTGCTCACGAGGGGATTCCTGAGCCGCCAGATCAACATGATGCCGCTGACGAAGGTCACCGACATGAGCTTCAAGCGGTCCTTCGCGGGACGGCTGCTGGGCTATGGCGAGTTCATCGTCGAGTCGGCCGGCCAGGACCAGGCCCTGCGAAACGTCGAATTTATTCCTTACCCCGAGCAGCTTTACCTGCTCATTTGTGGGATGCTCTTCCCGTCGAGCGCAGACGACATGGAAGATGGGCATACCACGGACGGACCCCCAGACCCCTGGGGCGAACCGGACGACGGTAGTCCTTTGCCGCCAGGCCCCGACGACGGTGTCGCGGGGAGGAAGCCCCGGCCTCCCGTCCCAGCGGACGAACTCTGATCCAAGCGCTCTGCCCCTTCCCCGGGGTTCGTGCGGCCGGATGACTCGGTTGGCGTCCGGCCGCACGAGCTTGTCCGCCCGGACCTTCTGCTCAGATCTCCGATGCCAGCTGGCGGTACCACGCGGCAATCGACCGCTTATAGCCGGCTGGCATCCGCAGCTCAGCCGCCGCTGCGACGGTAAACAGCCCCACTTCGCTGTGCTCGTGGCTGACAGAGGGCTCCCCCGTCCCCGGCGCCGGGTAGCAGCCGAAGGTGAGCACGAGCACATCGGCGTTGTCGGCAATGTGGTATTGCCACGCGTCAATCAATGGGCCAGCTGCGACTTTCCAGCCCACCTCTTCAGCGATCTCGCGCTCAGCGCAGCACGCCGGGTCTTCGCCGAGCTCCAGCTTGCCACCGGGGAGTTCCCATTCATCCCGCTCGTTCCGCAGGAGCAGGACATGCCCGGCCCTCACGACCACTCCTTTGACCGAGACCGGGTACAGCTGGGGTCGATACGTCATCGCTGGCGGGCACCCTGGGTCGTAACCACTTGTACTCCAATCCGCCGATGTCTCCATGTAATCTCAATGAGCGGTTGGCGCGTCTAGCTTGCACACCATTTCGGCTCGTGCCGATCCCGAAGTCTGCTGGCCAGCAGCCGCAGCAGCCCCGCGAGCAGCAGAGGTCAGGAATGGGTGTGCCGACGAGGTCAGGTGGTAGCACGTGACCGGCCTGGCCCCAGCAGCAACCGACGCCACCGGGCGTCGACTGCGGGACGCCCCTGGCATCGCGCGCGGCGCCGCAGTCATCGGCGGGCTGACCGTACTGTCGCGGATATTCGGCCTGGTCCGCACCGTCGTGTTCGCCCAGACCGTCGGTGCCACCTGTCTGGGCACCGCCTACGCGACCGCGAATCAGGTCCCCAACCTGGTCTATGAGCTTGTCCTCGGGGGCGCGCTCACGAGCGCCATGGTTCCGGTGCTGGCACGCTCGGCCGAGCGATCGGCTACTGACCCAGAGCAGAAGGCACTGGTCAGCCAGATCACCTCGGCGCTGCTGACGTGGTCGGTGCTGATCTTGGTGCCGCTAACCCTCATCGTCATCGGAGTGGCCGGGCCAGTCGCCTCCCTGCTCAACCCGGTTAACCCGAATGCGCATTGTGTCCGTTCGGACATGGTCGCCACTACGGCGGACATGCTGCGCGTGTTTGCCCCGCAGGTCGTTCTCTACGGACTGTCAGTGGTCCTGTTCGGCCTCCTGCAGGCATACCGCCGGTTCGCCGGATATGCCCTGGCGCCGCTTGTCTCGAGTCTCATGCTCATCGCTTCCTATCTGGCGTTCGCGCCGCTCGGCAAAGGGCTGCCGCTGTCCAGGCTGCCCGTTACCGCTCAGCTGGTCCTGTCGGTTGGAACGACCCTCGGGATCGCCGCCCTTGTCCTCGTGCCTGCGGTGCCGACCTGGCGGCTGCACCTGCGGTTGCGCCCGGTCCTGCGGTTCCCGCCCGGCGTCGCGCGCCGCGCGGGAGGTCTGGCCCTGGTCGGCGTCATCGAGCTTGTCGCCAGCGACCTGTGGACGCTCGTCGTGATCAGCCTCGCTAACGGTCGCGGCTCCACCGGCGCGCTAGTGCTGTTCAACTACGCGAACCAGGTTTTCAGCACCCTCAACGCGATCCTTGTCCTGTCGATCGTGCTGAGCGTGTTCCCGGTCCTCGCCGCCCGCGACGGGCCGGCTTTCGACCAGGCAAGCGCCGGCTCAACCCGAGCGGTCGTGCTCGCGGCCTGGCTAGGCGCAGCTTTGATTGCCGCTGTCGCCGTCCCGGCCGCGCACGTGCTCGCCAAGCAGCCATCGCAGACGTCGCAGCTGGTCATGGGGTTCGTCTTGTTCGCACCTGGCCTCGTCGGCATGGGCGTGATCGCCAACCTGTCCCGAGTGATGCTGGCTATCGGACGGCTCAAGGTCGCCGCCGTCGCGGTGGCCGCCAGCTGGTTGCTGTCTATGGCGGCGATGGCGATACTGGGCGAACTCGCCCCGGCCCACCTTGTCGTTGCCGCGCTGGCGCTGGGCACAACCATCGGCCAGATCGCCGCCGCCATTCCGTTGGTAATCATCACCCGTCGTATCCGCGGCCGGGCCGCCGTACACGGATTCGGCCGCGCGACGCTGGCAGGTCTAGCCGCTGCCGGCGCGGGCGCTATGGCCGGCGCGGCCGTCAGTAATGCGCTGCATGTCAGTCACAGGCTGCTGGATGCGGGTGTCGGCGCGGCCGCGGCCTGCTGCGCCATCATCGCGTTCGGCGTCGTTGCGTTCCTCCTTGACGACGGCGACCTGCGCGCCGCGCTGGTCAGGCTGCAGCAGCTGCTCGCCCGGCTGCGCTTGTCGCGGCAGGGAGCGGGCTAGCCGGGAATGGGGCCGTGAGAGCCCTCCAGCAGCTTGCGACCGCGGCTAGAGCGCTTCGGACCAGCCTGGGTCACGCCCAAGGAACCCGGTCAGCCGGTCAAGGGCGGTCGCGTCGCGAGGAACGTCGATCTCGGGCGCGAATGGCGGCGGATCGCTCTGTCTCACCTCAGTGCACAGTGAGATCCACTCCGAAGACAGCAGCGCGTCGGCGACGCCCGCCTCGGGGGGCATTGCCTGGCCCGTAGCCTCGGCGAGATCCCAGCCATGGACAAAGACCTCTCCGGTGGCCACCTGGATGCATCGTGATCCGGGCGTGGGGCCGGTGGGAAGCATCATCGTCTGCTGCATCGCGCCAGCAACCGAGAACGCAGCAATGAGCCGGCCGACCCAGTCGTGAAACGATGCTACGAAGTCGCCGTCGGCGTAGCTGGGCCAATCTTGGCCTTCCGGCGAGGATCCCTGCTCGGCGAGCTCGGCGAAGAAGCGCGTCGATCCGACAATGTGATCGATCAGGTCATGCACATCCCAGTCGCGGCACGGCGTCGGGAGCCTCAGCTGCTCGCGGGGCACTTTCTCAAGGATGCTGCTCGTTGACGTGCAGGCGCGTGTCAGCAGCTGGACTTGCGAGGTCTGGTCGCCAGACGTCAATGGTCAGCCCTCCGTGGCACGATGATGCTACGTCGTCCGTGCGCAGCTAGTACTGCTATAGGCGTACCAACTGAACACAGTCGGCCGACTCCAAGGTCAGAGAGCGGAGGCTCGGGGATTTGAACCCCGGATGGGCGCGAACCCAAACCGCATTAGCAGTGCGGCGCCATAGACCGGACTAGGCGAAGCCTCCTGGTAGCCCTACCGGGCCGGCCCCTAGGGTACCGGGACCGCCAGCCGGTGAGCAAAGGACGGTAGGGCAAGCTGGCCGGCGGTCAGATCAGCTTACCTCGATGATCTCGTACTCGCCTCGCGCGTACGCCTCGCGCATCCGCGTCTTGGCGAACTTGCCGACGCTGGTTTTCGGCACCTCGGCAATGAAGGACCAGCGCTCAGGCAGCTGCCAGCGCGGGACCTGGTCGCCTAGGTAGGCCCGGAGTTCGGCCACCGTGGCCGTCGCTTCCGGCGCCAGGACTACGGCCGCGAGCGGGCGCTCGCCCCACCTTTCGTCTGCTACTCCGATGACAGCCGCCTCGGCCACGGCCGGATGGCCCATCAGGATGTTTTCTAGCTCCATGGAGGAGATCCATTCGCCCCCGGACTTGATCACATCCTTCGCTCGGTCGGTCAGCGTCACGTAGCCAAGCGGATCGATCGTGCCGACGTCCCCGGTCCGCAGCCAGCCGTCCCGGAACTTATCCGGGTCGTCGTCCTTGTAGTAGGAGCCGGTGATCCATGGCCCGCGCACCTCGATCTCACCGACGGCTTCGCCGTCGCAGGGCAGCCCGACGCCGCCCTCACCGATCAGCCGGTACTCGACCTGGCACATGAGCCGGCCCGCGGTGTCCCGGTATCGCCACGCCTCGTCCTCGGGCAGGCCCGCCGGCGGATGCGCGACGCTGCCGAGCGGCGAGGTCTCAGTCATTCCCCAGGCCTGCAGGATCGTGACGCCCAGCTCCTTCTGGTACGCCTCCTGGAGCCCGTGGGGCACTGCCGAGCCACCGCACGGCACCAGCCGGAGCGACGACAGGTCCCCGCCATTCGACCGGACGTATTGCAGCAGCCCATTCCAGATCGTCGGAACAGCACCCGCGAGAGTCGGCCGCTCCGCCTCGATCAGCCTGATAAGCGGTTCGGGCTGCAAGAAGCGGTCGGGCATGATCAGGGATGCCCCGGCAAGTATGGCCGCATACGGCAGCCCCCAGGCGTTGGCGTGGAACATCGGCACCACCGGAAGCACACGGTCGGCGTCCGACAGACCGAAGACGCCGCTCATGCAGACGGCCATCGAGTGCAGGTGCATGGACCGGTGGCTGTAGACAACGCCCTTGGGGTGGCCCGTAGTGCCGCTGGTGTAGCACATGGCCGCGGCCGACCGCTCATCCACCTCGGGCCAGTCGAACGTCGCCGGCTGCCCGGCAAGCAGCGCCTCATACGAGTGGACCGGGCGTCCCGCCGCGAGCAGCTCGGCTGGTGGCACGAACTCGGCCTGACTCTCGGCCGCAGTGACGATGACGTGCCTGATCGCGGGTGCGTGCGGGAGTACCTGGGCGAGCAGGGGCACAAGAGTCGCGTCGACGATGACGACGTCGTCTCCGGCGTGGTCGGCAATGTAACCGATGACCTGCGGGTCCAGCCGAAGGTTCAGCGTGTGCAAGACCGCGCCCATGCACGGAATGGCAAGGTAGGCCTCGAGGTGCTCCGCGTTGTTCCACATCAGCGTGGCTACCCGCTGGTCTCCGTCGACGCCGAGCGACCTCAGGGCGTTAGCGAGCTTGGCGGCGCGCGCACCCGTCTCCGCGAACGTCTGCCGTCGGCTATCGGTGCTGGTGGCGCTGACGACCTCTGCGTCGGCATAGGCAGTGGTGCCGTGGCGCATGATCGCCGTCACGGTCAGCGGAACGTCCATCATCGTGCTGCGCACGGCCAACCCCCTGCGACGTACGTGGGCCGACATCGCCCGTGCTGGGGTGCCGGTAACCGACTTCCGTGTAGTTACCTCACGGTAGCGGCAAAACGTCGGCCCTGTCAGCAGGCAGCTTCCGCTGGCGCCTGACCTCAGTCCGGCTGGAGATCAGCGTCTATTCGCAGCTTGGCCACGGCGCGCGAGACGGTGCTCTTGACCGTGCCGAGGCTCACGCCGAGAACTTCGGCAACCTCGGCCTCGGTCATGTCCTCGTAGTAACGGAGAATGACCGCGTCCCGCATGCGCTGAGGTAGGCGTGCGATGGCTCGCCGTAGCGACTCCTGCATGTCGCTGCCGGCCGAGTGATCGGCCACCGCCTGATCCGGGATCTCGTCGGTCGGGAACTCCTCCACCCGGCGTCTGCGCCACCACGAGATGTGCGTGTTGACCATCGCCCGGCGGACGTAGCCGTCGAGCGCGCCACGGTCCTCGATCCGGTCCCAGGCCAGATACGTCTTGGCAAGGGCCGCCTGAACGAGGTCCTCGGCGTCTGCACGGTTGCCGGTAAGCAGGTAGGCGGCTCGCAACAAGGCCCTGCTGCGGGCCCGTACGTACTCGCGGAAGTCGTGGTCATCAGCTACAGCCTGGGCAGGCGCGCCGTCCTCATCGCTGACCGTCCGCGCTGACGGAACCTGGGGACGATAGTCCGCCAGGCCGTCGTCCTCGTTATCGCTTCGGCCGTCCTCGTCCGCGCCGCTATCCGCGACTCGCGGCCCCACGCCGGACGCGCTCGCGTATGTGCTGGTAGTGCAGTGATCGCCCCCGACGTTCACACACCAACCGTACCCACCACACCCCGAGTACATTCAGTTACCTCGGGTGACGGCGAGTCCTGGGGCGCGGATGCTAGCAATACGGGACGCGAAGCCAATCTGGCCGCCCGACGGCTTATCTGTGACTGAGGGCTGGAAAGATCACCAAACCGCTTGACGGGGGCGCCAAGCGGTACGCATGGTCGTGAAGTTAGTCCTACAGCATGGAGGAGATGCAGATGCCCGTTGGGCCCGTCGGCGTCGCCTGCTGTAGTCGCTGCGCCAGCCGGACGGGCCGCAGCTGGGGAGGCGCCACGTCCAGCGGTTCCCGCGACAGCGCATCCATCGCGGCGGCTGAGGCGCCAATAGCCCGCCGACGGCTTCTGAAGGCGGCCGTCTTCGCGCAACAGGCGGATCACGCGCCACGCAGCCGCGTAGCCGCCCAACAGCACGGTGGGCACCTCCAACCTGAGGCCGGGGACCTGGAAGCAGGCGCCCCGGACATCAAGGCGGGTGCCGGTGGCTTCTCCGAGCTGCCTCGCACCGTTGTCGGCACTGTTCTCGACGTCAGTCCGCACGTGCTGGTCCTAGGCGATGGTGGGCGGGAGCAGCGCTTTACGATCACAGCTGACGCCGTCGCCTGGCGCGGTACGCAGTTAGAGCCAGCCGCGCTTCGACAGCAGGACCGCGTGGTGATCCGGCTGAATCCATCCGGCCGCAACGCAGCGGACCGGATCTGGGCCAACATCGGCCGCGTGACCGGCGTCATCACCGAGCGATCAGGCAATCAGTTGCTCGTGGACGAGGGTGCGACCCGCGGGACCCAGGTCATCACACTCCGGCAGCGCGCGGTCGGCCGCATCCAGGTCAGGTTCCCCAACCTCGATCCCGGTTACCTGGTGGACATCATCGGCCTGCGGCACGACGGCGAGCTCATCGGGATAATCCCAGCCACCTCTCAGCCCGCCTACCCGGCCTACCGGCTGCCGCCGCCGACGTTAGTCAGCAGACATGTGACCGACTTTGTCAGTGGTCACGTGACCGGCTTCGTCAGCGGGTCGGCGACTTGGCACGAGCCCAGGGGCGAGCCGCCGGTAACGCTCGGTGTGGCCTATCCGGCGCTTGACCCAGAGACCGGCTGCGCGGAGGAACTGGCCGGAGCGCCGCTGCAGAGCTACGCGCGCATGCCGTACCTGGCGATCGGGAGCATGCTGCGGATTAGCAACACCTGCACCGGCGCTGACTGCCTGGCACCGGTGACTAGCTGCGCAACGGTTGCACGCCTATTCAATGACCGGTGCGTTACCTGTGGGACGTCGCCCCGCGGCCGGATTGCTGACCTCACGATGGCCAGCTTCATCGCGCTTGGCGGCGAACTCGAACGTGGCTGTTTCAATGCCACCATCACGATTGGCGAGTGAAAGTGGCTGTCATTGGCTACGTTCAGATACCGCTGCTAGCGGCGATGCTGCTGCTCGGCTGCGGCGCCAAGCTAAGGCGGGTGCTGCGGACCGGCTCGATCGACGAGGGCCTCGGCCCCACTGCCCTATTCCCGATGCGCCTGCGCAGGCCACTGGCAATCATCGTGTGCACGCTCGAGGGCGGGCTCGGTATCGGCCTCATTCTGACTGCCGGGCACTGCTTCTGGCCCCTGGCCACAACTGTCCGGGCCGGGACCGGCCTGCTGTTCCTGATCGCCACCGCCGCGCTGATTGAGCTCAGGCAAACGCGCCCGGACGTTGGCTGTGGCTGCTTTGGCGACTTCAGCACTGCACCGGTCAGCGGCCGCACGCTGGCCAGGTCCGCGCTGCTCACGTCAGCGGCACTCGCGACCATTTGGCTGCGGCCGATCAGGGCTCTCCCGGCCTGGCCGCAAGCGTTCGAAATGCTCGGCGTCTTCTGCGCCGAGTTGCTTCTGATCGCCGCGCTCTCGCCGGAGGTAGGTGAGGGACTGATCCGGCTCGGCTACTCCGAGCCATGCGAGGTCCGGACGGTTCCGTCCGCGCGGACGATTACCCTGTTGCGGCGAAGCAAGTCCTGGCGCCGCTACGGCGGCCTGATTACCGCCGATCGGCCGGTCGACGTATGGCGGGAGCTCTGCTGGCGGTACGTGGTCTATCCGGCAAGCTACCTCGGAGAGCCTGCGGAGATCGTATTCGCGGTATTCCTGCAGCAGCGGCGCCCGACGGTGCGCGCCGCGCTAGTCGACGGCGTCACCGGCCTGCCGGTGCCCTGGCCGTCCGCGCGACGATCAGGCCGATCCCAGCTGCTCTCCTGGCGCATCGCGCCTCGGTTGTCGCCCGCTATCGCCGCTACCAGCGCGCCGACGCCGCAGGCAGATCTGCCCTTCTCTAGTGATCTCTAGGCTGATTCGTAGACAGGCCAAGAGTTCGCCATAACGGCCGCGCGCCGGACCCCGGCGTGCCCGTGCTGACGGGGCCTCAGGGTGGAGCTGATGGGGCCCAAGACGTTGCTGACGGTGCGAAATTTGGACGCGGTCCGCATGGCCGCGGCCCTTGGCGGCCCCTAAGCGGGCTGAGTACGGAGAAACCGCCCGAAATGCGGAACCGTGAACGCGATCAGCCCGCGCTCAGAGCTGTAGATCAGGCCTTTCTTGATCAGGTTGTCCCTGGCCGGGGAGACGCTCGACGGCTTGCGGCCTAGCTCGTCGGCGACCTGGGCAGTCTGGACCGGGTCGTCGCCGAGCATTGCCATCGCCCGCATGTACTCGCGTTCGGCCGGCGTCGCCCGCTCGTACCGGCTGCCGAAGAAGCCGATCGCTAGCTCACTGGCAGCGACCGGCCCGGCAACGCTGACGTCATGCGCGGTCACCGGGCTCGAGGCCGCGACGTCCCAGGTCACCTTGCCATAGGCCTGGACAAAGTAGGGGTAGCCGTCGGCTGCGGCGTACAGCGCGTCAAGGGCCGCCATCTCGAAGTCGGCACCTTCCCGCCGGGCAGGCGCTAGCAGGGCGACGTCGGCAGACTCGCGATCGAGCCGATCGATCGCCACGTACCTGAAGAGCCGTTCTGAGTAGCTCTTGCTGGCCGAAAGCACCGACGGCAGGTGCGGCAGGCCGGCTCCGACGACGATCAGCGGCCCGTTGCTCTGCGACAACTCGTGGCAGGCGGCGCACAGCGCCGATATATCGGGCGCCGGGATGTCCTGCATCTCGTCGACGAACAGCGCGATGCCCACTCCAAGATCAGCGGCGACCGAGGCGGCGTCGGCGAACAGTTCGGTGAGGTCGACCTCAAGGTCACCCGAGTCGGCCCGGCCCCGCACAGCCGGAGCATCGATGCCGAGCTGGGTAACGATCGAGCCTTTCGGCGCCTTACTGTCCCTGGCGGCAAACGCTTTGAGAACGCCGAGGAAGTGATCGATCCGATCTGGCGCGCGGTGCCGCGGTGCCAGCTCGCGCACCGCCATGTGCAACGCGCCGGCGACCGGGCGCCTGATCGACTGATCAGGCCTGGCCTCGAGCTTCCCAGTGCCCCACAGCCGCTGCATCGCCATCGACCGGAACGAGTTGAGCAGGACTGTCTTCCCGACACCGCGCAGCCCGGTGAGCACCATGCTCCGCTCCGGGCGGCCACGGGCCACGCGCTCAAGCACCACCTCGAACTGGCCGATCTCGCGGTCGCGGCCCGCCAGCTCGGGCGGCCGCTGCCCGGCGCCGGGCGCGTACGGATTCCGCACAGGGTCCATACGCAGGAGAGTATGAGCGGATCTAGCACATTCCTTAGATTGGCGTAGAAACCGCTGCCGGCGTGTCGCGCCAACGCCCACTACCGGGCCGGGCGGCCAGTTAGATGCCGCCGGGCGAGACAGCAAACGGGGCCATTAGTTCGCTGCCGTCGCCCGGCGGACGGCGCCCCGCGCCAACGGGTGCGGCCACGGCACGGTGCTTGCCCATTGGTACGCACCCCATCGGATCCCGGTTCAACACAAGGCCAAAATTCTTCAGGGAACGAGGCCGCTCGCGCCGATGCCGCCGGCAGCTACGCCGCCAGACGGGCCAGCGTCATCCAGACCCGGCAGGCGGTTGCTGGTTCAGCCGCGCGAGGTAGGCGTTGTAGGCGGCGAGATGCTCGTCGTCGTCGATGCCGCCGCGGAGGTCGGCGGCTGCCGCTTGCGCACCGGCACCGACCCCGGCCGAAGCGGTCAAGGTGGCGAGATTCGTCTGCCTGGCTCGCTCGAAGAAGCCGTGGCCGCTGACCGCGGCCCGTTCATCGCGGCTCCACATCAAGAACACCAGCATCATGAGGGCGAACATGATCGCGTCGCCGCCGATCCACATGACCGCGCCGCCCAGGTGCAGATCCGAGACCGGCGAAGGCGCCCATGCGGGCCGCGGACCGGTCGGCACGCCGGGCGAGGAGGCACTGCCGAAGCCCAGCTCCAGGCCAGTGAAGGTGTCTATGGGCATCAGCAGGACCAGCACAACGAACCGCACCGGGTACGACAGTCGCCAGCGGATCGGTTCCTTGCCGAGGATCGGCAGGAAGAACAGGTAGCCCACGATTACGAAGAGCCCGTGCTCGGCGTTGTGGGCCGTCTGGTTCCGCTCGACGTAGCTCGCGAGGCTGGTCAGGTGGGCTGCCATCACGGCCACGGCATACAGGACTGCGCCAAAGACCGGCCAGGTCAGGAAGCTGGCCAGGCGTGACCTCAGGACACGCTTAGCCCAGGTGTGCAGCGGGTTGCGGCTAGCGTGCAGCAGCAGGGTCAGTGGCTGGCCAGCGATGAGCAGCGGCGGAGCGACCATCAGCAGCATCAGGTGCTGGATCATGTGGTCGTAGAACAGCACGTCGTCGTAGGCGCCGATACCGCTCTGGGTAGCCAGCACCAGAACGAGCATCCCGCCGAGAAACATGCCCGTGCGCCACGCCGGCCACGGCCGTGCTGGATGCCGCCGCGCTACCCGGATGACTCCCCAGCCGTACAAGCCGCTGGCGACGATCACAATGGCGGTCACGATCGGTGCGAACTGCCACTGCGTCGCTACCGCGGACAGGCTGAACTGCGGGAGCATGACCTCTCCTTTCAGCGGCGAGCTTACTCGCGAGCCTGCCTGGCGCTCCGCGAGGCCAGGCACCGCTATCGTTGTCCGCGGAGGGTTCGCCTAGTGGCCGAGGGCGACGGTCTTGAAAATCGTTGTGGCGTGCAAGCGTCACCGTGGGTTCGAATCCCACACCCTCCGCCTGTGATGTCGCGAGACATCGAGGACACCCCGAACCCACGTCAGGGTTCGGGGTTCTTGCGTTTGGGGGGTGTGCCGGGTGTGGGTCCGGTTGGCCGTCCGGTGGGCTGGTAGTTGCGGGCCGGGTCGAGGGTGAGCTGGCGGAGGAGCTCGCCGGTGGCGGCGTTGATAATGCGGATGTCGAGGTCGCGGATGAGCAGCAGGACGCGGGTTCGGGCGTGGGTCCGGCCGATGCCGATGTGGTGGAGCTTGCCGGCGTGGCGGAGGGTGACGGTGCCGGTGTCGTCGATGATGTCTTCGCGGACGCGGTCGTGGGTGTCGGCGTCGCGGTTGCCGGGGACGGCTTTGGGCCGGGCGGCGTAGGCGACGGCGGGTGGCGAGCGGTGGGCCAGGGACCGGTGCGGGCGGCGGGTGTTGTAGAGCTCGGTGAAGGCGTCGAGCTGGTTGGAGTTCGGCGAGGGTGGCGGCCTGGGTCTGGGCGCGGAGCCATTTCTGCAGGGTCTGCCGGGTCAGGTACCGGCTGATCGTCGCCGCCGATACCCGGATCTGGTGGTGGTGCTGCAGGTGCCAGGCGATGGTGTGCGGCCCGGCGTCCAGGCCCTGCCCGGCCAGCTCCTTGCGCAGGGCGATGATCAGCTCGACCGCCTGGTCGCTGATCGCGGTGGGCGAGGTCCTCGGCCGCCGCGACCGCGGCTCGAACGCCGCCTCGCCCTCGGCCGCATACCGGGTCAGCAGCGTGTAGATCCAGGACCGGGCGACCCCGTAGGTGCGGGCGACCTCGCTCACGGGCCGCTTCTCGATCGTGACAGGAGTGATGATCAGCCGGGCTTTCGACATGCCGGCACGCTGCGGCCCGGCTGTCCTCAATGTCCTCAGACACGCCGGCTACCGCACCGGCATCAGAAACCAGCCAGGCTGTCCTCGATGACTTGAGACACCTGTCCTCGATGTCCTGAAACTAGACACCACCCTCCGCCGATGCCCGGAGCAACTTGGCAGGCCCCGAATGTGCATTAGGGACCCTACGCCGGCAAACTAGAGAGTATGAGCGAGCAGACCAACGGTGAAGTCCATGACAGTCCGCGGATTGTCGTCGTCGGTCCCGACGGCGTGGCGACAGAGTCCAACATGGAGGAAGCCTCGCGCGAGCGGCCGGTAACCGAGATGATCGAGCAGCCCGCGAAGGTCATGCGGGTCGGCAACATGATCCGGCAGCTGCTCGAGGAGGTCAGGGCA
>Ga0335073_10002958_pt1 | contig 23488 bp, 20 predicted proteins | sample Lox_Sample_22_FD_207093 | JGI IMG/M metagenome (GOLD analysis project Ga0335073, IMG submission 207093) | Soil microbial communities from Loxahatchee National Wildlife Refuge, Florida, United States - Lox_Sample_2.2 | ecosystem: Environmental > Terrestrial > Soil > Wetlands | place: USA... | reverse complement strand
GACGGTGGTGTTGGTCGCCTCGTCGATGAGGATCATTCCGCCGGTCAGCCGGTTGCGCGCGTACGGGTCGGCGAACACCGGCTGGGTGAGCCGCATCCGGATCCGGCCGATCTCGTTGAGCCCGAGCTGCGCCGCCGTCTCGTCCCTGTGCAGGGTGTTGACGTCGATCCGGTACAGCAGGTCGGTGACGATCCCCTTGACCGTGCGCGTGGTGTGCTTCACGACCAGCCGGGACCGCCGGGCGAGCGGCCGGTCCGCGGTCATCCAGCACACCATGCCCTCGATGTCCTGGGCGGCCTGCGGGCGGTTGTGCGGACGGCAGATGAGGTCGCCCCGGGAGATGTCCACGTCGTCGTCGAGCAGCAGGGTCACCGACATCGGCGGGAAGGCCTCGGCCACGGGAACGCCGGCGAGGTCGATGCGCTTGATCCGGCTGGTGAACCCGGACGGCAGGTGCAGCACTTCGTCACCGGGCTTGAGCACCCCGCCCGCGACCTGGCCGGCGTAGCCGCGGTAGTCGTGCAGTTCCGGGTCGCTGGACGCGTGCGGCCGGATCACGTACTGCACGGGGAACCGCACGTCGATCAGGTTGCGGTCGGACGCGATGTGCAGGTGCTCGAGGTGGTGCAGCAGCGACGACCCGTCGTACCAGGGCATGTTCGCCGACCGCTCGACGACGTTGTCGCCGAGCAGCGCGGAGATGGGGATGAACGTGAGGTCCTGGACCTCGAGCTTCGCCGCGAACTTGGCGAAGTCGGCGCAGATCTCCTCGAAGACCCGCTGGTCGAAGCCGACCAGGTCCATCTTGTTCACGGCGAGCACCAGGTGCGGCACCCGCAGCAGCGTGGTGAGGAAGGCGTGCCTTCTTGACTGCTCGGTGAGCCCGTTCCGCGCGTCGACCAGGATGATGGCCAGGTCGGCGGTGGAGGCGCCGGTGACCATGTTCCGCGTGTACTGGATGTGGCCGGGCGTGTCGGCGATGATGAACTTCCGCCGCGGCGTCGCGAAGTAGCGGTAGGCGACGTCGATCGTGATGCCCTGTTCCCGTTCGGCCCGCAGCCCGTCGGTCAGCAGCGCGAGGTTGGTCGTCTCCTCGCCGCGGTCCTTGGAGGTGCGCTCGACCGCGGCGAGCTGGTCCTCGAAGATGGCCTTGGAGTCGTACAGCAGCCGGCCGATCAGGGTGGACTTGCCGTCGTCGACGGAGCCGGCGGTGGCGAACCGCAAGATGTCCATGATCAGAAGTACCCTTCCCGCTTGCGGTCTTCCATCGCGGCCTCGCTGGTCCTGTCGTCGGCCCGGGTCTGGCCGCGCTCGGTGATCCGCGTGGCGGCGATCTCCGCGATCACCTGGGTCACCGTGGTGGCGGTGGACTCGACCGCGCCGGTGATCGTCATGTCGCCGACCGTCCGGTACCGCACGGACGCGGTAAACGAGTGCTCGTGCTCCTCCTGCGGAAGGAACTCGCTGACGGCGAGCAGGATGCCATCCCGCTCGAACACCTCACGCTCGTGCGCGTAGTAGATCGACGGGATCTCCAGGCCTTCCCGCTCGATGTAGGCCCACACGTCGAGCTCGGTCCAGTTCGACAGCGGGAACACCCGGATGTGCTCGCCCCGCTTGATCCGGGCGTTGTAGAGGTTCCACAGCTCGGGGCGCTGGTTCTTCGGGTCCCACTGGCCGAACTCGTCGCGGAACGAGAACACCCGCTCCTTGGCCCGTGCCCGCTCCTCGTCGCGCCGGGCACCGCCGAACAGCGCGTCGAAGCGGTTCTCTTCGATCGCGTCGAGCAGGGTCACGGTCTGCAGCCGGTTCCTGCTGACCCAGCGGCCTGTCTCCTCGACGGCGCGCCCCTGGTCGATCGAGTCCTGGACGCTCGCCACGACGAGCCGCACGCCGAGCTGGGCGGCGCGGCGGTCGCGGAAGTCCAGCACCTCAGGGAAGTTGTGCCCGGTGTCCACGTGCATGACGGGGAACGGGATGTTCGCCGGGGCGAACGCCTTCTCCGCCAGCGCGAGCATCACGATGGAGTCCTTGCCGCCAGAGAACAGCAGGGCGGGCCGCTCGAACTCCGCGGCGACCTCGCGCATGATGTGGATCGACTCGGCCTCGAGCACGTCGAGCTGGGACAATAGGTAATCAGATCGCATGCGTAGCTTCCCTGATCGCATCGAGCAGCCGGTCCGCGATCGCGGGCCGGCAGACCAGGATATCCGGCAGCAGCGGGTTGTCCCTGTTGTACATGACCGCGCTGCCGTCGATCCTGGAGACGTGGAACCCCGCGCTGACCGCGACCGCGACCGGCGCGGCGGTGTCCCATTCGTAGAAGCCGCCCGCGTGCAGGTAGGCGTCGCTGCGCCCGGTGATGACCGTCGCCGCCTTGGCGCCGGCCGAGCCGCAGTGGACGAGCTCGCCGCCTATGATGTTCGCCACATCGCGGACCAGCTGCGGTGCCCGGCTCCTGCTCACGACCAGCCGGAGCGGCCCGGATCCGGGGCCGCCGCGGTCACCGCGCGGCGCGGGCGCCGGGTCCGCGGTGCTGAGCACCAGCCCCTGGGCCGGCAGCGCCACCGCGCCGGCGGTGAGACCGCCGGCGGTTCGCTCCCACAGCGCCACGTGCACGGCCCAGTCGGTGCGCCCGTCCTCGCCGAACTCCCTGGTGCCGTCCAGCGGGTCGACGATCCAGACCCGGTCCGCGCTCAGCCGCGCCTTGTCGTCGATGCCCTCCTCGGACAGCACCGCGTCGTCCGGCCGCCGCGCGGCGAGTTCGGCGGCGAGGAACTCGTGCGAGAGCCGGTCCCCCGCCTTCCGCAGCACATCCGCGTCACCGCCGCGGGCACGCAGGTCGAGCAGCAGCCGCCCGGCCTCTTCCGCTAGGTCCCTGGCGAGCACATGGTCATCGGCTGTCGTCACCCGCTCGATCGTACCGGCCACCCGTTGCCATGGATCCGGCGCGCGCGGCCGCCGGCCGCCCAATTCATCTCGTACGCCACCGCCCAGGCGGCGGCCGTCCCGCTGGCAGCCCTGGCCATTCATCCCGTGCACCACAGCAGCCCCAGTTATCTCGGCTGCGCGGCACGACGAGTGGCAACGCCATCTCCCTATCACTTCCGTAGGGATAAATCGGATAAGTCGGACGAAGAATTGGTCGTAGCTGATAGGAAGATGGCCAAAGTGGTCATAAGTGATACGAAGATGGCCGGTCGCGGCGGGAAATCGCCGGAAAAGAGCTTTGCGGCGGCGGCGGAAGTGAGGGACGGTGGTGCCGACGGATACGGCGGCCCGAAAGGCGGCGGCGGAAATGCGCTTCAGCAGCGAGACGACGGCCGATGGCGTGACCGAGCGGCTGTTCACGGTCGGCGGCGCACCCGGCGCCGTGTGGGCACCGGCCGGCGCGGAGGGACCGCGGCCGCTCGTGCTGCTCGGCCATGGCGGCGGCGCGCACAAGACCGCGCCGTCGATCGTGACTCGCGCCCGCCGCTACGTGACGAGCGGGGGGTACGCGGTCGCGGCGATCGACGCGCCCGGATGGGGCGGCAGGCCGACGCCGCCGGAGTACGAGCCCTTCAGCGCCGAGATCGAGGAACTGACCGCGGCGGGCAAGCCCCTGGGCGACGTGTTCGCGCGCCGCGGGGTGGTCGCCGCGGCGCTCGCGATACCCGAATGGCAGGCGACGATCGACGCCCTGACCGGACTCGACTGGATCGGCGCCGGCGCGCCCGTTGGCTACTGGGGTGTGTCGCTCGGCAGCGCCATCGGCGTGCCGCTGGTCGCGGCCGAGCCGCGGATCACCGCGGCCGTCCTCGGCCTGATGGGCTGGGAGACCCTGGCGGAGGCGGCCGCCAGGATCGCCGTCCCGGTCGAGTTCGTGCTCCAGTGGGACGACGAGATCGTGCCGCGCGAATCGGGGCTGGCCCTGTTCGGCGCCATCGGCTCGGCGGAGAAGACCCTGCACGCCAACCCGGGCGGCCACATGGACGTGCCCATGTTCGAGGCCGAAAGCTCAGAGCGCTTCTTCGCCCGCCACCTTAGCTGACCGGGTCGGTGTGGTAGGTGTTCTGGGCTTCGGTGAGGCCCTTGGTGATCAGGGTCTCCGTCGCGTCGGCGCAGCGGTCGATGGCGAACGGAAGTTCCTTGCGCTCGGCCGGCGTGAAGTCGCGCAGCACGTACGTGGCCGCCTCCATCCGGCCAGGCGGGCGGCCGATGCCGAAGCGGACGCGGTAGTAGTCGCGGGTGCCGAGCGAGGCGGTGACCGACCGCAGGCCGTTGTGGCCGTTGTCGCCGCCGCCCAGCTTCAGGCGTACCGCGCCGAACGGGATGTCGAGTTCGTCGTGGAGCACGACGATGCGTTCGGGGGGAAGCTTGTAGAAGGCCGCCAGGGCGGCCACCGGGCCACCGGACAGGTTCATGTACGTATGCGGACGGGCGAGCGTCACGCGCTGGCCGGCCAGGCGGCCCTCCGCGAGGTCGTTGCGCGTGCGGTGCGCCTTGAAACGCGCGCCCATCCGCTCCGCGAGCAGGGCGAGCACCATCTGCCCGGCGTTGTGTCTGGTGGCTGCGTACTCTGGCCCCGGGTTGCCGAGGCCAACGATGAGCCAGCGGTCGTCGGCCATGAAACGCCGGTCTTGCTACTCCCCTTCGGGAGCCTCGGCGGGCACGGGCTCGGGAACGCCCTTTTCTGCCTCTTCCTCGGCCGCCGGCGCGGCCTCGCCGAGGTCGGCCTCGAGCTGCTCGGCGGTCCGCTCGGCGAGCACGTGCAGCACGAGCGCCTCGGGGTCGACCTGGAGGGTGCTGCCCTCCGGCAGCGCGAGGTCCTTCGCGTGCACCGCGGTGCCGATCTCCATGCCCTCGACGTCCACGTCGATGCCATCGGGGATGTGCGTGGCCTCGGCCTCGACGGCGATCTGCACGAGCTGCTGGTCGAGCAGGCCGCCGGGGAACACCTCGCCGGTCACCCGGACCGGGATCTCGACGGTGACCTTCTCGCCGCGCCGGACCTCGATCAGGTCCACGTGCTCGATCGCGCCCCTGAGGGGGTCGCGCTGCACAGCCTTCGGCAGCGCCAGGCCGGCGCGGCCGGGGAGGCCCTCGAGCCGGATCAGGACGTTCGGCGTCTTCAGCGCGAGCATCAGCTCGTGCTCTGGCAGCGACAGGTGGCGGACTCCGGCGCCGTGCCCGTAGATGACCGCGGGCACGCGACCCGCCCGGCGGGTACGGCGAGCTGCCCCCTTGCCGAACTCGGTACGCAGTTCGGCTTCGATACGGACCTCAGGCACGGTCAGTCACTCCTCATGCGGATATCTGCGATGCGCCAACGAAGTCTAGCCGACAGTTATCCCCCGGAGGGACGACCCCCGGGGGATAACGGCTAAACCGGCGCTGACCGCCGGTGAGTCCTCAGGACTCGTCGTCTTCCGGCGCCATGGTTTCCGGCGCCATGGTCTCGGGAGCCATGGTCTCAGGCGCCATCGTCTCAGGCGCCATCGTCTCAGGCGCCATGGTCTCGGGGGCCATGGTCTCGGGGGCCATGGTTTCCGGCGCCATCGTCTCGGGAGCCATCGTCTCGGGAGCCATCGTCTGAGGGTTCTCGTCCTGGCCTGAAGTCCCCATGATCGTTCTTCTCCTTCCCGTCCCCGTCCCCGCGCATCCCCGTAGCGCGGCCTTTGGGTAGGTACGTAATAGGGAGCCTAGCCATCCCCGGGTGATTTCGTAATCATCGGGAACCCAGTGATTGGGTGAATTCAGCGCAGCGACGCGAGCGCCGAATTAATGTCGGCGACCTCCGCGTCCTCTTTCAGGCTCTCGAAGATGGCGAGCGCCGCGGTCCACTCTTCCCGCGCCCTTTCCAGCCTGCTGAGCGACTGGTCCGCCCGGCCGAGGTACTTCAGGGTCAGGGCCTGCGACAGCTGGTCGCCGGTGGACCTGTGCACGTCCAGCGCCTGCTGCAGCCGGTCAACCGCGTCATCGGGCCGGCCGAGGTCGAGATAGACCCGGCCGAGATTGTGCAGTGCGAACCCCAGGCCGTACTGCGCGTTGATGCCGGTGAAGATGACAAGGGCCTGCTCGAAGCAGTCAGCCGCCTCGCCGAGGTTCCCGAGCTCCAGGTGGACCTCGCCGAGGTTGTTCAGGGCGATGCCGTGCAGGGATGTCTGACCGGTCGGCCGCAGCAGGTCAAGCGCGCGCTTGAAGTAATCGAGCGCAGCCCCTGGCCCGTGCAGCTTCAGGTACCCCTCCCCAAGCGCGATCGCCGTTTGCGCCTCGCCGGCCGCGTCGCCAAGCTGACGGCGGATGCCCAGGGCCTGCTCCAGGCAGCCGAAGGACTCTTCGTCCCGCAACCGCGCGAGCGAGAAGCCCAGCTGGTTGAGCACCCACGCCTCGCCGCGACGATCGCCGGCCGTGCGTGCGCTGTCCAGCGCGACGCGCAGCGCGACGACCGCGTCCACCCAGTTGTTCCGCCTGTTGAACACCGGGAACAGGGTCGGCGGCAGCCGCCACGCGACATCGTGCATCCCCTGGGCAGCCGCCTGACGGGTCGCGGACACCACGTTGGCCCGCTCGTCGTCGTACCACGCGAGCGCCCGCTCGGCGGCGCCGAACTCGAGCGCCTGGTCAGCTCCCTCACCGGCCGCCGACGGCAGCCGGTACCTGTGCGGGGACACGATGTCCGCGGCCGCGGAGGCGGTCCCCAGGTACCAGGACAGCAGCCGGCCGACCGCCTCGTTCCTGGTCTGCTCCGACTCCTCCTGCTGTGCGCGCTCGGTCGCGTAGAACCGGAGCAGGTCGTGGAACCGGTACCAGTCCGGGGCGGGCGATTCGAGCAGGTTCGCGTCGACCAGGGTTTCCAGGGCGTCGGTCACGTCGTCTTCCGGCTCGCCCAGCAAGGCGCAGGCGGCCGGCAGGCTGATCGACGCTCCCTGCCAGAGGCCGAGCAGCCGGAACGCCCGCGCGGGGTTGATGCCGTGCCGGCCCGCCCGCAGGCTGTCGTAGCTGACCTGGAAGCTGGCCCGGACCGCGAGGTCTCCTGTCTCGAGCTCGTCGAGCCGCCGCCGCTTGTCGCGCAGCCGGTTCGCCAGCGTGGCGACCCGCCACTGCCTGCGGGCCGCGAGGCGGGCCGCGCAGATCCTGATGGCGAGCGGCAGCCCCGCGCAGGCGAGCAGCACCTCGGCCGTGGCATCCGGCTCGTCACCCGGCCGGCTGTCATCGACGATCCGCGAGAACAGCGCCAGCGCCTCGGTGTCCGCCAGGACATTCAGGTCGACGAACCGCGTGCTTGCGAGGTCGGGTGTCCGGTTCCTCGTCGTCACGAGGACCGCGCACGATGCGCTGCCCGGCAGCAAGGGCCGGACCTGGGCGGCGTCCCTGGCGTTGTCCAGGAGGATCAGCATGCGGCGGCCGGTGAGCCTCGTGCGGTACATGACGGCGCGCTCGTCGTCGCTGACCGGCACCTTGTCACCGTCCACGCCGACGTCCCTGAGGAACCTGGCGAGCACCTCACCGGGCGCCGCCGGCTGCGTCGTGGCCCCGCACAGGTCGACGTAGAGCTGGCCGTCGGGGAACGCCGCGCTGACCTGGTGCGCGGCGTGCACGGCCAGGGCCGTCTTGCCGAGGCCAGCGGCGCCGGCCACCACGGCGATCCGCACGGCGCCGGGGCTCCCGGCGGCCTCCTCCTGGACCAGCATTTCTCCCAGGTACCTGACCTGCCGCTCCCGGCCGGTGAAGTCCCCGATGTCCGCGGGCAGCTGCGCCGGGCGCGGCACCGGCGGCCCGGTGGGCGGCTCCGCGGGCCCGGTGGCGCCGGCCACCGAGGTGAGCAGGATCCGCCCCGCCGCCTCCTCGCCGGGCTCCGCGGCCTCCGCCGGGCCCGCTTCCTCCTCCGCGCCGCCCTGGGCAGCGCTGTCATCCGCGGCACCGCCGGCGGCATCGCGAGCGGTGCCGCGAGCACCGCCAGCGCGAGCGCCACCGGCACCGGCACCGCCGTCCGCCGGGCGCGCGGCGGCCCCGGCGTCGCCGCGCGGGACCCCCGCCGCGCGCCCGGGCGGCAGGTCCGCCTGGCGCGGCCGCCGCGGCGGCGCGTAGGACGCGTCCGCCGCGAGGAGCCGCGCGTAAAGCTGCTGGAGCTCGGCGCCGGGGTCCACCCCGAGCTCGTCGGCGATCACCTGCCTGGCCTGGGTGTACGTCTCGAGCGCCTCCGCGTGCCGCCCGGTTTCATCCAGGGCCCGCATCAGCAGTAGCCACAGCCCTTCCCTGATCGGGTGGTCCGCTACCAGCCTGCGCAGTTCCGGTACCAGCTGGGCGGGGCTGCCGCACGCGAGGGCCGCCTCGGCGTGCAGCTCGGCGGCGTCGAGCCGGAGCTCTTCGGCCCGCTCGGCCTCCGTCTCGATGAGCGCGGACGGCGCGACATCGGCGAGCAGCGGCCCGCGCCACAGCCCGAGCGCCTCCGCGAACTGGGCGGCGGCGCGCTTCGGGTCCGCGGCGAGCGCGCTCCTGCCGTCCGCGACGAGCCGCTCGAACTCCTGCATGTCCAGGTCGCCGGGGCCGACGCGGAGCAGGTAGCCGGGTGCCCGGTAGACCAGCACCCGGCCCTCGGTATCGCCGATCAGCCGCCGCAGCCGGTGGACGTAGATGCTGACCAGGTTGTTCGCCTTCGCGGGCGGGGAATCACCCCACAGCTCCAGGATCAGGCTTTCCGTCGAGACAAGCTGGCCGGGCCGCACCAGGAGGCAGGCAAGCAGCGACCGCCATTTGGGCGCGCCGATAGCAGCCCAGGCCTCTGTGTCAGACCACACCTCAAGCGGGCCCAGGATGCGGAAACGCATCAGGCCAGCCCGTCTGGACGCACGATCTCCTCCGCCTCCGGGGGTAACGGCATAGTCCGGCAAGGCGACGGTCTCTCACCGGGTATTAAGGCCGGGGGTTTTTCCGCCGGCCTGTTGTAGAACCCCACTTAATCATGACTAAAGCGCGACGTAAATCACGAGCGTAAGTATGTCGCTAGTGCCGCAACAGGGGCCGGCACTAGCACAGGACGGCGGGGACCGTGGAGTGGGCGGTCCCGGCACGTCGCGCTGACCCCCCGTCCCGCCAAACCGGGGAATGGCGGGACGGGGACCCCTGGTCCCCGTTAGCTCTGGCCATCGAACAGGCTGGTAACCGACCCGTCGCTGAACACCTCGTTGATGGCCCGCGCGAGCAGCGGCGCGATGGACAGCACGGTCAGCTTGTCGAATCTCTTGTCTTCTGGCACCGGCAGCGTATTGGTGATGACCACCTCGCTGATCCGGGAGTTCTTCAGCATGTCGACCGCGGGCCCGGAGAGCACGCCGTGCGTGGCGGCGACGATGACCCGCTCCGCGCCCTGCTCGAACAGCGCCTCCGCCGCCTTCGCGATCGTCCCGCCAGTGTCGATCATGTCGTCGACCAGGATGCAGGTTCGGTTCGCTACCTGCCCCACCACCTCGAAAACCTTCACCTGGTTGGCGACGTCAGGATCGCGCCGCTTGTGGATGATGGCCAGCGGGCAGCCGAGCCGGTCGGTCCACCGCTCGCAGACCCGGACCCGGCCCGCGTCAGGGGCGACCACGGTCACGTTCCTGACGTTCAGCTTCCCTTCCAGGTAGCCCGCCAGGATCGGCAGCGCGAACAGGTGGTCGACAGGCCCGTCGAAGAAGCCCTGGATCTGCGCCGTGTGCAGGTCGACGGCCATCAGCCGGTCGGCGCCCGCGGTCGCGAACAGGTCGGCGACAAGCCGCGCCGAGACCGGTTCCCGCCCGCGGCTCTTCTTATCCTGCCGCGCGTAGCCGAAGAACGGCATCACGACCGTGATCCGCTTGGCCGACGCCCGCTTGAGCGCGTCGACCATGATCAGCTGCTCCATGATCCAGTGATTGATCGGCGAGGTATGACTTTGCAGCACGAAGGCATCGCAGCCGCGGACGGACTCGAGGTACCTGACCATGATCTCGCCATTGGCGAAGTCGTACAGCCTGGCCGGCCCTGGGTCGATTCCCATACAGTCGGCAACCTCGGCGGCGAGCTCGGGATATGCCCGTCCGCCGAACAACATCAGCTTCTTCTGGCTGGCCGCAGTCATGCCGCTCACCTGGTACTACTCTCCTTCAATTATTCCGAACGGGCCCGTTTCGCCGCCTCTGCGGACCGTGTTCCCGCGCGGTTCCTGTCCACCCACCCTGATGAGTTGTGCTGCCGTCCCCTCGCGACGCCCAGCTCGCCGGGCGCCACGTCCTCGATGACCACGGAGCCCGCGGCGGTGTAGGCACCATCGCCGATGGTGACCGGCGCCACGAGCACCGTGTTGCTGCCGACGAAGGCGTGCTCCCCGACATCGGTGTGATGCTTGGCCATGCCGTCGTAGTTGGCGAAGATGGTGCCCGCTCCGATGTTGGCACCGGCGCCGATGTGCGCGTCCCCCACGTAGGTCAGGTGCGGGACCTTGGCACCCGCGCCGACTTCCGCTTTCTTCAGCTCCACGTGGCAGCCGATGTGCGCGTTGTCGCCGATGCGGGTGCCCGGCCGCAGGTAGGCGTAGGGGCCGACGGTAGCGCCCGGCCCGATCTCGGCCTGCTGGCAGACCGCGTGCAGCAGCACGGCGTCGGCGCCGACGGTGGTGTCCGCGAGCACGCAGCCGGGGCCGACCCTGGCACCGTCCGCGATGGCGGTCGCCCCCGTCAGCTGGGTTTGCGGGCCGATCTCGGCGTCCTGCCCGATCGTGACGGTGACGTCGACCCACGTGCTCGCGGGGTCGACGACGGTGACGCCAGCCCGCATCCAGTGGTCGAGAATCCGGTCGTTGAGCGCCCGGCGCGCCGCGGCGAGCTGGACGCGGTCGTTGATGCCGAGGATCTCTGTCACGTCGGCGGCCAGCACGGTCCCGATCGCGTGCCCGTCGCCGCGCAGGATTCCCACCACGTCCGTGAGGTACTCCTGCTGCTGGTTGTTGTCGGTCGTCACCCGCTTGATCGCGTCAGCGAGCAGCGCGCCGTCGAACGCGTAGCAGCCCGAGTTGTACTCGTCGATGGCGAGCTCGGCCGGGGTGGCGTCCCGTTCCTCGACGATGCGGAGGAACGCACCGCCGCCGTCGCGCACGATCCGGCCATAGCCCGCCGCGTCGCCCCTGGCGGTCAGCACGGTGACGGCGTTGCCGCCGCGATGATGAACATCGACGAGCTCGCCCAGCGTTTCGCCGCGCAGCAGCGGCATGTCCCCGTAGGTGACCACGACGGTGCCGCGGAACACGCCAAGCTCCTCGGTGACCATCCGGACGGCATGCCCGGTGCCGAGTTGCTGTTCCTGGGCGACGATCAGCGCCTCTGGCGCCTGGCTGGCCGCCTCCGCGGTCACCTGGTCGCGGCCGTGGCCGACGACGACGACGAGCCGTTCCGGGTCGAGTTCGCCTGCCAGCGCCAGCGCGTGGCCGAGCATGCTGCGCCCGCACAGCGAATGCAGCACCTTGGGAACGCGGGATTTCATGCGCGTGCCCTCGCCCGCGGCGAGGACTAGGACTGCGGCCAGGCGACTTCCGCTCACTGGGCGGTCTCCTCGGGTATCGCGCCGAAAACTCACCAGGGCCATCATCCCCGGGAACCCCATCAACCGGAGCGGCGCTGGATCTGTTAACCCGCTCCTCATCCGCAGGATACCGTCCCGTAGCCAGATCCGGGAGACGACCGTGCCCGATCCGCGGCTGATGCCCCGGGTCGGCGATGCCGTCCCGGGGCATCAGGCGGCACGTGCGGCAGTGCCCTCGACCAGGCCGCATCCGGCGCCGCGTTCGCGCCGCACCGGACGTGCCCTAGCGGGCGTGGCACTGCCTGCCTGCTTCTCCTGTCGCCGGGAGATACGGCATTCTAGCCAGCCCTGCCTGGCTCATCGGCCGACTCGGCTGTGTCCTTGACCATGTCAGGGACGACCAGTTCGCTCGGCTCGATGCCGCTGCTTTCCGCGGCCACCGCGGCCAGTTCCGACCCCAGCGACTCGCGGGAGTCCCGCTTGCGGCGGCTGGTGAACGCCGAGGCGATGGCGCCGATCACACAGGCCGCGATCGCGAACCCGAAGGCCACTCCGAGCCCGTCGTGGAACGGGCCGGTGATCAGGTGGGGGAAGAACTGCCTGCCGATCAGGTACGCGGCGTGGGTGGGGTTGAGGTGGTGCACCAGCGGGCCGAGCAGTTGCTGTACGGGGTTGTAGCCGAGGAAGGACGCGAACAGCACCCCGATCGGGGGCAGGTGCGAGATCGGCGTGGCCGCCGAGGCCGGGACACCCTGCGCGGTCAGCCCGCTGAACAGGGTCGACGGCAGCTTGCTCGACAGGCCGGCGACCATCAGCGAGAAGAAGATGCCGATCGACAGCACGGACGCGGAGTTCATGAACGTGGCGATCATGCCGCCCGCGGCCCCGCGGGCGTTGGCGGGCACGGAGTTCATCATCTCCGCGCGGTTCGGCGAGACGAACAGGCCAGTCCCCGCGCCGTTGACGGCGACGAGCAGCGCGAACTGCCAGTAGCTGAAGTCGACCGGCAGGAACGCGAGGAGCAGGAAGGTCGCCGCCGTCAGCAGCGCCCCGCCGATGGTGAACAACTTGGCGCCGAAGTGGTCCGACAAGATGCCCGACAGCGGCGCGGACACCAGGAAGCCGATCGTCAGCGGGATCAGGTAGATGCCCGCCCACAGCGGGGTCTGGCTGAAGCTGTAGCCGTGCAGCGGCAGCCAGATGCCCTGCAGCCAGATGATCAGCATGAACTGCATGCCGCCGCGGCTGAGCGCCATCGCGAGGTTCGCGATGTTCCCGGCGGCGAACGCCCGGATCTTGAACAGCGAGATGCGGAACAGCGGCTCGGCGACCTTCGTCTCCACATAGACGAAGACGACAAGCAGTGCCACGCCGCCGGTCATCGCGCCGAGCACCCACGGGTTGGTCCAGCCCATCGGGTGGCCGCCGTACGGCAGCAGCCCGTAGGTGATGCCGACCAGCAGCGCGATCAGGCCGCAGCCGAACAGCAGGTTGCCCCACCAGTCCATCCGCGCGTGCTTGCGCACGCCGATGTCACGCAGCATGAAGTACGCCCAGACGGTGCCGAACACGCCGACCGGGACGGAAACGAGGAAGATCAGGTGCCAGTTCACCGGGCCGAGCACGCCGCCCAGGATCAGCCCGATGAACGACCCGGCGATGGCCGCGATCGAGTTCAGGCCGAGTGCCGTGCCGCGCTGGTTGCTGGGGAACGCGTCGGTGAGGATCGCGGTCGAGTTCGCGAACAGGAACGCGCCGCCGATGCCCTGCACCACCCGCCAGATAATCAGCCACAGCGCGCCAGGGGTGCCGTGCATCCACGTCACGGCCAGGAAGATCGAGGCCACGGTGAAGACCGCGAAGCCCATGTTGTACATCCGGACCCGGCCGAACATGTCGCCCAGGCGGCCGAAGGAGACGACCAGCACCGCGGACACGACCATGAAGCCCATGAACATCCACAGCAGATAGCTGGTGTTGCCTGGGCTCAGCGGGTTCAGCCCGATCCCGCGGAAGACGTCGGGCAGCGCGATCAGCACGATCGACTGGTTGATCGTCGCCATGAGCACGCCAAGTGTCGTGTTGGACAACGCGATCCACTTGTAGCGCGGTCCCAGCGTGTGACCAGCCTGCGCGGGTGCGCCCGCCACGTGGGAATTAACCGACATCGGCGGATATGCCCCCCTGCTCACGAAGAGAGTTCAGAGAACTTGCTTGACTTCAACTAACCATAGCTCACGAGGTCGCGCGCCCGCACTCGGCGGAGCCCTCATCTATCGTATGGCTATCGATCAGGTATTCGAACGCCGGGGCACGGCGCGTGATTATCGCCATAGCACGGGGTATCCGCAAAAGTTCCCTGTCTCGGCAAGACATCTGGTATAGCGTGACATGCGGCGGAAGGAACCGGCATGTCCCTATTCCAACCAAGTCGCGGGAATGCCAGTAGCACGACAGCGTCGTTTCAGCCTGGTCACGGGACTGTCGGCACGGCGGCGCCCCCGGCCAACCGGGCCAGTGCCATTGGCTACGAGGCGGTCCGGGCTAGCCGTGACTTCTGGACGATCCAGCGGCGTTTCGGGTCGTTCGTCAGGCCGGCGTGCATCGCGTTCATCATCTGGTACTTCCTCTACGTGATCGTCGCCGTGTTCGCGCCGGGCTTCATGCGCATCAGCGTGTTCGGGGACGTAAACGTGGGAATCTGCTTCGGCGTCCTGCAGTTCGTTTCGACGTTCGCCATCGCCATGGGCTATCGCCGCTGGGCACGGCGGCGGCTCGACCCGCTTTCCGCCAGGCTGAGAAACCGCCTCGAAGGAGGGCCGCGGCAGTGACCGGGCTGGCCGCCGCCGAGGCGACGTCCGCGGTCGTCGGCACACCCGCGCTCAACTTCCTCATCTTCTTCTTCTTCGTTGTGGTGACCCTCGTCATCGCGGTCAGCGTGGCCGGCGGAAACCGCACGACGACCGACTACTACGCGGGCGGGCGGGCCTTCACCGGCTGGCAGAACGGCATCGCGATCGGCGGCGACTACCTGTCGGCCGCATCGTTCCTCGGCATCGCCGGCATCATCGCCATATACGGCTACGACGGCTTCCTCTACTCGATCGGCTTCCTGGTCGGCTGGCTGCTCGTCCTGATGCTCGTCTCCGAGCCGTTCAGGAACACTGGCAGGTACACGATGGCCGATGTCCTTGACCTCAGGCTGAAGGCCACGCCGGTGCGTGCCGCCGCGGCGGCCTCCACGATCACGGTCAGCCTGTTCTACCTGCTCGCCCAGATGGCTGGGGCGGGCGCGCTCGTGAGCCTGCTGCTCGGCGTGAGCGGTTCCGCCGGCCAGGATCTCGTCGTCGCGGTCGTCGGCGTTCTCATGCTCTTCTACGTGCTCGTCGGCGGGATGAAGGGCACCACCTGGGTGCAGATCGTCAAGGCGTCCGTCCTCGCGGTCGGCGCCGCGGTGACCACCTTCTGGGTGCTGTCGAGGGCCGGGTTCAGCCTCTCCGACCTCCTGCACCACGCCGCGGCGGCCAGCCCAGCCGGTAACAAGGTGCTCGGCCCCGGCCTCGAGTACGGCGTGAGCACCGTCACCAAGTTCGACTTCGTGTCGCTGGCGCTGGCGCTCGTGCTCGGCACCGCCGGCTTGCCGCATGTCCTGATGCGGCTCTACACGGTGCCGAACGCGCGCGAGGCGCGCCGGAGCGTCGTCTGGACGATCTGGCTGGTCGGGCTGTTCTACCTGTGTACGCTGGTCCTCGGCTTCGGTGCGATGTGGCTTGTCGGGGGCAAGAGCATCCTGGCCGCGCCAGGCGGAGGGGACTCCGCCGTCCCCCTGCTCGCCGACAAGCTGGGCGGGACGCTGCTCTTCGGGATCGTGGCGGCCGTCGCCTTCGCCACCATTCTGGCCGTCGTGGCGGGCCTGACCATCACCGCGAGCGCCTGCTTCGCGCACGATGTCTACGCGAGCATGCTGCGCCACGGGGAGGCCGACCCGGCCGAAGAGGTCCGGGTCGCGCGGATCGCCGCGGTGGTGATCGGCACCGTGGCGGTCATCGGCGGGATCTACGCGAAGGGCATAGACGTCGCGTTCCTGGTGGGCCTCGCGTTCGCGATCGCGGCGTCGGCGAACCTGCCGTCCATCCTGTACTCGCTCTTCTGGCCGCGGTTCACCGCGCGGGGCGCGCTGTGGAGCATCTATGGGGGGCTGATCAGCTCGGTCGGGCTGATCATCTTCTCCCCCGTGGTCTCCGGGGCGAGTTCGGCGCTGATCACCGACCGGCACATCGACTTCGCGTACTTCCCGCTGAACAACCCCGGGCTCGTGTCCATCCCGCTGGCGTTTTTCCTGGGCTGGCTCGGCACGGTGACGGACCGGCAGCCCAACGACCCGGCCAGGTTCGCCCGGATACAAGTGCGGGCACTGACGGGGGTGGGCGCGGAGCGGGGAGGTCGTTCCTGACGGAGGATTCCGCGGCACATGCCGCCTAAGGGTGAGACGTAGGGAGGGAATCTGACATGGCGAACAACCTCGGCCACGGGGCGCCACCAGCCGCGCAGCGCGCGCAGCACCCGCCGACGCCGCACCGGCAGGTGCAGCACCCCCAAGCGGCACAGCCGCAGCCACCGCAGCCGCAGGGGCCGCAGACACCGCACCCGCAGGCGCAGCGCATGCAACCACAGGAGCCGCTGGGACTCGACCCGGGCGCCTGGCCGGTCATCCGCCAGTCAGCCGCCCGGCTGTCCCGCAATCAGGACGCGTTCATCCAGCAGCTGCACTATGACGTCACGAGCCTTATCCCGGACATACCCGGCGCCCCCGCCTTCGACATGTGGGTGTTCTGTGAGCGGATGACGCAGTCGCTGCTCTGGGTAGCGCTGACCGACCAGCCGCTGAGCGTGGTCGCGGAGACGCTGCGCCGGGTTGGCGGCCAGAACTGGGTTGAGGGCTTCCCCGACGCGCAGTACGTGAGCGTCGCCCATGCCCTGGTCCAGACGGTGCACTACCTCAGCGGGAACGACTGGTCCCCGTCGATGGGCTCCGTGTGGATCAGCTACTTCATGTGGATCAGGCCGCACTTGATCGCCGGGGCGCAACAGGCGGCCGCGCAGTATGCCGCGGAACGCCAGGAGGCCGAGCGCCAGGCGGCCGCACAGCGGGCCCTCGCCGAGCGGGAAGCAGCCAGGGTCAAGGCGCTCTCGAGGAACTCGGGCGTGGTCGGCGACGTCAACCTCGAATCGGTGGCGAGCCTGCTGGTGGAAGACGAGGACGACGAAGACGTGGGCTATGGCCAGATCATGCTCTCGATGACCAGGAACCCCCGCCGCGACCCCCCGCGCCACACATCCTTAACCGGTTCAAGCCTTCGCAACCACCGTATCTTCCTATCACCTGTGACCACTTTCCCGTGAAAGCTGCGCGCCGTCCCTGAGTGCTATGCGCACGCATTCGGTCGAATGTCGTACCCCCGGACTAAAATTCAAGTATGCGAAATAAAGAAGAATTGAAATTGCTCCGCGAACGAGCGATCGCATTGCGCCTCGCGGGGAAGTCACGCCGCGAGATCAAACAGATCCTCGGCCCGATGAGCAACAGCACCCTCGACGATGCGCTCCGGGGCGCGCCGCCGCCCGACTGGACTAGGCGCCCAAATGCGAAGGACGACCTCCACGCGCAGGCGCGAGAGCTTCGGATGCAAGGGCTCGCATACAACCAGATCGCGGACCGGCTGGGCGTGTCCAAGAGTTCGGTCTCTCTGTGGGTCCGCGACCTTCCCCGGCCGCCTCACCTGAGCTATGTCGAGAACCGGCGGCGATCCGCGGACGGCGTACGCAGGTACTGGGCGAGAGAGCGCGAAGTCCGCGGCACCCAGCGGGCTAGCGAGGTCGCTGCCGCTGCCACAGCCATAGGCAGGCTTTCCGACCGCGAGATCCTTGTAGCTGGAGCAGTCGCCTACTGGTGTGAAGGGACGAAACGGAAGCCGCCGCACAACTTTGAGCGGGTTGTCTTTGTCAACAGCGACCCAGGGTTGATTCTGTTTTTCATGCGCTTTCTGGCCAGCGCAGGAATCCGGCGCGAGGATCTCGCGTTCTGCGTGCAAATCCACGAGACCGCCGACGTCGAAGCGGCCGAGCGTTTTTGGCAAGAAATAACCGGCGCTCCGGCAGGCCAGTTCGCGAAGTCGACGCTAAAGCGGCACAACCCCAAAACCAATAGGAAAAACGTTGGCGAAAACTACCACGGATGCCTCCGCATCTCCGTGTACCGGAGCAGCGCCTTGTACCGGAAGATCGAAGGCTGGGCGTCCGCTGCCATGGGACCCGCTGACACGCTGGCTCGGTGAGGATTCGAACCAACTCTGTGCTCCCGGGGAAGGATTCGAACCTTCGTTGAGTGAACCAAAATCACTTGTCCTGCCTGGCTAGACGACCCGGGATCGCAGCACTAACTCTACCGGGAACCGGCACCCGGCTCCCGGTCGCGCCGCCGCCGCAACTCGCATACTTCGATCGTGCCTGGGCAGGGAACAGCGCTGGAGCGGCCGGCACCATGGGCGGCGCAGTCAAGGCTGGGAGGATGCTGAGAGGTGTCTCAGAATCTGAGACGCGGCGGGCCTCGACTAACGGCATTCAGGCGGCGATTCGCAAGAATTCATCTTCAGGCCTTGCGCAACCTACGGTGTCGTAGGCTACGGTTACGTAAGCGTACAGATTCTCTGCCCGCCGGGCGCCTACCCAGGGAGCAGCATGACAACGACTCCGGACGTACGAGGAACGACGAGCACGAAGCTCGTGGCGAGCGAGGACATCGCGGTCTCGCTCGATCCGAGCGCCGCGCCGCTGCTGCGCAAGGCAGTGCCAGATATTGACGACGAACCAATGAGCCGGGCTCAGCAGATCCTGGTCGGGGTGTTCGTCTTCGTCCCCATGCTGGCGCTCGTCGCTGCGATTCCGTTCGCCTGGGGCTGGGGCCTCAACTGGCACGATGTCGTGATCGCGGCCGTCTTCTACTGGGTATCCGGGCTCGGCGTCACGGTCGGGTACCACCGGTACTTCACGCACAGCTCGTTCAAGGCGAAGCCCGGCCTGCGGGTCGCGCTGGCCATCGCGGGCAGTCTCGCGATGGAGGGCCCGGTCGTCACCTGGGTCGCCGACCACCGGCGGCACCACAAGTACAGCGACAAGGAGGGCGACCCGCACTCGCCATGGCGGTACGGCGACGACGCCAAAGCGCTCGCCAAGGGCCTGCTCTGGGCGCACACGCTCTGGCTGTTCGACCCCAACCAGACCTCGCAGGAGAAGTTCGCACCCGACCTGCTCGCGGACCGGAAGCTGCGCATCGTGGATAGCTGGTTCCCCGCGATCGTCGCCTTCACGCTGATCGCCCCCGCCGTGATCGGCGGCTTCTGGACCTCCACAGGGATCTGGTCCTGGCACGGTGCCATCGAGGCGTTCTTCTGGGCCAGCCTGGTCCGCATCACCCTGCTGCACCACGTGACCTGGTCGACCAACTCGATCTGCCACACCTGGGGCAACACGGACTGGATGTCACGCGACCGTTCGGTGAACGTCGCCTGGCTGGCGATCGGCTCCTTCGGCGAGTCCTGGCACAACCTGCACCACGCCGACCCGACGTGCGCCAGGCACGGCGCGCTCAAGGGACAGATCGACCAGTCCGCCCGGGTGATTCAGTGGTTCGAGAAGCTCGGCTGGGCCTACGACGTGCGCTGGCCGGACGAGGCGCGGCTGAACGCCAAGCGCGCCGCCAACGCGACGCGCAGCCTGGGCGGAATGACCAAGCGTAACGATCAGCCGACAAAGCCGGTTAAGGCGACCGACCGGGCGGCGGCGTAGCGGCATGATGTTCCGGTGACCGACGACCAATCCTCCAGAGCGAGCCGGAAGCGGATGACTGGCCAGGAGCGGCGGCAGCAGCTGCTTGACATCGGCCGGCGGCTCTTCGCGGAACGAGGATTCGAGGGCACCTCGATCGAGGAGATCGCCGCCCAGGCCGGGGTCTCCAAGCCGGTGGTGTACGAGCACTTCGGCGGCAAGGAGGGCCTGTACGCGGTCGTCGTGGACCGCGAGGTCGAGCGGCTCACCACGATCACCATGACGCTGCTCGACGGCAAGCAGTCCCGGCCCAAGTTCGAGGCGGCCGCTGTCACCCTGCTCCGCTACATCGAGGACAACGCCGACGGGTTCAGGATCCTGGTCCGTGACTCCAGCCCGGGAGCGGGCGGCGGCACGTACGGCACGCTGCTTTCCGACATCGCCGGCCAGGTGGAGTACATCATGGCCGACTTCCTCAAGTCGCGCGGCAGAGACCCGAAGCTGGCGCCGATGTACTCCCAGATGCTCGTCGGCATGGTGGCGTTCACCGGCCAGTGGTGGCTGGACGCCCGCAAGCCCAAGCTCGAGCAGGTCGCCGCGAACCTGATCGACCTGGCCTGGAACGGCCTGTCCCAGCTCGACGCCCCGGCCTGAAACCGGGCGCACGAAAAGGCACAAGACCGCCCGGCTGGATCTTCCGGACAGCGTGCCGTCCGGAACAGGAACACGACCAGGGCGAACAGGGAGAGGGCCGGGCCCCACAGCTCGCAGAGGAATAGCGCGGCGGGACCGAGCGGGAGATGGTGGCCGAGCGGGTAGCTGATCACCACGTTACGGCAGCCGGAGTTCCGGCTGGGCGAGCCGCGAAAAGTCACAATCGCCCGTTCTGGCGAATTCTGGCGGCAGCGGCACGGCTGGCGAGGCGCCAGGGGCCAGCACGGCGGCGCACTCCTCGGGGCGCGCCGTGGGCAGGCCCGCGGCCTCCCACGCGGCGTAGCCGCCGATCACGTCCGTCGCGTCCAGCCCGAGGTCCCGCAGCGCGGCGGCGGCCAGGCTCGAGGTGTACCCTTCGGCGCAGATCACGACCGGGCGCAGGTCGTACCCGGTCACCCACGGCAGCCGCGCGTCGCTCGCCGGGTCGAGACGCCACTCCAGGTGGTTCCGCTCGATGATCACCGACCCGGGGATCTCGCCCGCGGCGGCACGCTGTCCCGCCGGCCGGATATCGATCAGCGTCGCGCCCGTGGTGAACTCCGCGAACGCCTCGGCCGGCGTCAGCCGCGCCAGCCGGGCGCGCGCGGCCGCCAGCATCGCGTCGATGGACCGGGCGCCGGCCGGTAGCGTCGTCACCAGTCCTCTTCTCCTTCGATCCCGGCCACCACGAGGCCGCTGGGCGTCAGATCGTAGCGGGTCATCTCCGACAGCGGCGGCGAGTAGGCGTGCACGCTGACCGCCACCGAGCTCGTCGCGGAGTTCCGCACATCGTGCACGTAGCGCGGGCCGAAGGCGCGGACGTCGCCGGAGGCCACCTGGGTGACGAGCGCCCCGCCCCGCCGGGGCACCACGCACTCGTCGAGCGCTCCCCACACGACGCCGAACGCGCCCGCCGAGCGGCCGTGGTCGTGAAACCCCGTCGACTGCCCTGGCAGCCAGCTGATCAGCCACACCTCGTAGCCGCCGCTCATGTGGATCCGCTCGTACCAGCGTCCCTCGGGGTCAAGGCGCACCCGCGCCACCCACTCCGCCGGCGTCGCGGTCAGCCGCCGTACCTCGGCGGCAAGCTGCCTGGGGCTGAGAACCCGCTGCTCAGTGACGTTGCTTCGCTGCACGAAACGATCATGGCACGATTTCTCTATTAATTCAATTGGAATTGCCGGGTTAGTCGCGGCTGGGGTCCCCGCGCCGGTGCAGCACCGTGAACACGCGGCGGAAGGGAAACATCGTCCCGAACGTACGCGGCTTATACGCCTGCCGCACCCGCTCCCCGTACTCCAGGAGGAACGCGGCGGCCCGCTCCTCGTCCAGGGCGGCGAGCACCGGCCGCAGCGTGGTGCCCTTGGCCCAGTCGGCCACCGGGTTGTCGCCGGGGAGGATGTGCACGTACGTCGTCTCCCAGGCGTCCACGCCGTAGCCGGGCCGGGCGAGCAGTTCCGCGTACTCTTCCGGGTCGCCCGCCTGGCGGTTCAGTTCCGCGCCGGCGAGCAGGTCCCGCCACCGTGCGGATCCGGCCAGCTCCCTGACGATCGCCTGGTGCGGCTGGTCGAAGTTGCCGGGGAGCTGGAAGGCCAGCCAGCCGCCGGGCGCGAGCAGGTCCGCCCAGCGCAGCAGCAGGTCATGATGGCCGGGCACCCACTGCAGGACCGCGTTGCAGACCAGCACGTCCGGGGGGCGTGCGGGCTGCCAGTCGCGGACGTCGCCGAGCGCGAAGGCCGCGTGCCTGACGCCGGTGTCAGCGTCCGTGGCCGCCGCGGCGGTGGCGGCGGTGATCATCTCCGCCGAGTTGTCCACCCCGACGACCTCGGCGCCCGGCCACCGCTGCGCGAGCACCTCGGTGAGGTTTCCCGGGCCGCAGCCGAGATCGGCGACGTAGCCGGGAGCGGTGGCACCGATCCGGGCGATCAAGTCGAAGAACGGCCGTGCCCGCTCGCCGCCGAACTGGAGATACTGCCGCGCGTCCCACATGCCGGCCCTCCCATCGCTACGGCATCAAGAATCTTGACATCAAGGTATTTTTATCAGCTCAAGCATCTTGACGTCAAGAGATAGGCTGTGCTGATGGGGAGACTCGCAGACGAGGAACGGGCCGCAGCGCCCCCCGACGCCGGGGGTGCCGCGCCGCGCGACGAGGTCGATGAGCTCGTGACCGCGTGGGGTACCCAGCGGCCGGACCTGGACGTCGAGCCGATGCAGGTGCTCAGCCGGGTCTCACGGCTCGCCAGGCACCTGGACATCGCGCGGCGCGGCGCGTTCGCCTCGCACGGCCTGGAGCCGTGGGAGTTCGACGTGCTGTCCGCGCTGCGCCGGGCCGGGCCGCCGTTCCAGCTCACCCCGGGAGCGCTGCTGCGGGCGACGCTGGTCACGTCGGGCACCATGACCAACAGGATCGACCGGCTCGCCGCGGCCGGTCTGGTGCGGCGCGAGCCCGATCCGCGGGATCGCCGCGGGGTGCTCGTGACGCTGTCCGACCAGGGCAGGGAAGCCGTCGACGCCGCGCTCACCGACCTGCTCGACCGGGAGCAGGCACTGCTCGCCGGCCTGGCGGGCGAGCAGCGCGCCACCCTCGCCGCCCTGCTCCGCGCCCTGCTCGTCCCGTTCGACGCGGCCGGCCGGTAGCCGCCTCGCGTCAGCTGATGCTGAGCGCGCCCGTCTGCAGGGCGCCCGCGAGGACGAGCGGCTGGTCCGTGGTCACGCCGGTGAGCGTGATGGGCGTCACGCCGGTGAGGAGGTTCGCCAGGGTCAGCAGGACCGCGCTGACGGTCGACGGGGTGAACGTGACAGGCACCCCCGCCAGCGAGCCGGAGAGCTTGGTCGCGTAGAGGGTGACGCCGCCGCTGAACGCGAGCGTCGGGCTGGTCGTGACCGTGCTCGTCCCGCCTTGGGTGACCGTGTCGGTCACGCCGCCGGCCAGCGTGATGGAATCCGCGGTGAACTTCATCATCGCCTGGCTCCCGCCGCCCGCGACCGGCACGCTGACGTTGCCCTGGTACGCGAACCCGGTCATGGTCGCCGAGCCCGCGGTGAGCACCTCCGTGGCCGAGGTCGCCACCAGACCGGGATCGGCCGCGTTTTTCTGCGCCGCCGACTTCGCCGCGGCGGAGGAGGACGGGCTCACCAGCCCCGGCACGGAGGGAACCGCGGTCGGAAGCGGCAGGATCGTGGGCAACGGGAGCGGATTGGGCGCCGAGGACGACGCGGATGGGCTCGGCGAGGGCGACGGGCCAAAGCAGATGCCCAGGATGCAGACCTGGCCCGGCTGCGACGCCGTCGTCGCCGCGCTGGCCTGTTCCGCGCTGGTGGCCGTGAGTGTCCCGGCCACCAGCGCCAGCGTCAGCGCGGTGACCGCCCATGGCCGCCTCACGGCAGCGCCGCCGGCTCCGGGCTCTGCTCCGCGGGCCGCGCCGGCTCGCCTGGCGACCAGGCG
>Ga0335073_10002957_pt1 | contig 23488 bp, 22 predicted proteins | sample Lox_Sample_22_FD_207093 | JGI IMG/M metagenome (GOLD analysis project Ga0335073, IMG submission 207093) | Soil microbial communities from Loxahatchee National Wildlife Refuge, Florida, United States - Lox_Sample_2.2 | ecosystem: Environmental > Terrestrial > Soil > Wetlands | place: USA... | reverse complement strand
TCTCGGCGCGGGTGCGCTCCTCGGCCTGCTTGCGCTCGTTCTCGGCGCGGGTGCGCTCCTCGGCCTGCTTGCGCTCGTTCTCGGCGCGGGTGCGCTCCTCGGCCTGCTTGCGCTCGTTCTCGGCGCGGGTGCGCTCCTCGGCCTGCTTGCGCTCGTTCTCGGCGCGTGCTTCGAGGCGGGCGCGTGCTTCCGCCTCTATGCGTTCACGCTCTTGGCGGGCGCGTCGCTGGGCCGCCCACTGCCGATCCTCGAGTTCCTGCTCTAGCCGGATTCGCTCTTTTTCAGCGCGCTCCTTCTCTTGGAGGGTGCGTTCTTGCTCGAGTTGTGCCGCTCGCTCCTGTTCCTGGCGGGCGCGATCCTGCAACGCGCGCGCCAGTTCCTGCCTGGCGGTCCGCTTTCCTTCGGCAGCGCGTGCGCGTTCGGCGGCTCGTTCCTGCCGGCTGGTGCGTTTCTGCTCACGCTTGGCGTGACGCTCGTGCTGCTGGCGTTCACGCTCTTCAGCCGCGCGTTCACGCTCTTCAGCCGCGCGTTCGCGCTCTAGCTGCGCAGCGCGTTTCTGCTCCTCGCGGGCTCGCTCTTCCGCGGTGGCGCGTTCGTTCCGTGTGTCGTGTTCTTCCTGTTGCTGGGTGCCCGGCTGCGCCTGCGAGCTCTGGCCCTGCGTGCTCCTCTGCGGGGGCCGATGCTTATGCCGCGCACCTCCCTCTTGCCTGGCAGCTGGCACTCGTCCGTTGGTTTGGGCTGATCCTGCCCCGCCGTTCGACTCCACCGAGCCATCCGCCGGTGCGCCCGCTCCCGGATCGGCAATGGTCCCCGAAGCCGTTAGCCGAGGTATGGGAGCCGTATCGAACTCAGCGTCCTGATCCGACAAGCGCCCCTCGCGGTTGTGCAGCAGGTTTGGCACGACCGACTGCAGCAGGCCGTTCGGTGATTTCGGCCCGTCGGCTTGGGCCGGCTCCCGGCGTGTCATGCGCGTGGAAGGCCTGTTGCGCCCGGACCGATCCGGCTGACCCCCATGTTGCCGCTCGGCCTCCAGATCACGGATCGCTTGCGCACGCGCTGCGCTGACGACGGCCTGTATGCGCTGTCGAAACTCCTCTGGCAGCTCCGGCGGCCTCCGCCGTTCCGGATCTGCTGGCCCAGCCTGGGTCGCCCCCGGCACCCGTCGTGCCAGCGGCGGCCGATCCTTCTCCTCTGCCATGCGGCCAAACCCCCCGGGGCACGCGGACAGGATGACGCGATCCCCGGGAGACAGCGCAGCATACGATGGCGCCGTTATACAAGTGAAATGACCTATTGTCACGAAATAGTTACGGCACATTATTCGGTCCGCCACTGCCATGACTGGCCTACGTTGCAGACCTTTGCCGGCGAGAAGCGTGATGTGCTTGGTAGCTGTCTCACAATCCTCAGGCGTATCGCTCTGTAGCCGCCCGCAGACAGAAGATTCAGCAAACGTCCTTCGTTGAGCGTGATCGGACAGTACCTTCTCGTATGGGGTATTCCTGTCCGGGGGGATATCGCCACGGCGAGTGATGCCATCAATACAGTAGGTGGGCTCCGGGGGGGAGCCGAGGCACCCCTTCGTACGCCCCTGACCGCAGGCAGGTGGCGCCTATGGAGCACGGCACGACGACGCGCCAAGCGACGGAGGCGACGGACTCTTCAGCACCGGATGTAGCACCCGCAGCTCCTTCGGCGGGTACGCATCGCGAACTGGGGGTACTTGCGCGCTACGTCCCTCGCTGGTGGCCTTTGCTCGCTGTGCTCGTCGTTCAGGCGGTCCTGTCGATCCGGCTCGTCCATGCCGACACGGCGTTCGAGGATGAGGCAACGTACCTGTGGGCCGGGCACCTTGAATGGGCCCATTGGCTGCATGGCACGCCGATCCCGCATTTCCCTGCTTACTTCTCCGGGGCGCCAGTCATCTACCCGCCGATCACCGCACTGGCAGACAGTATTGGCGGGCTGACCGCAGCCAGGATCCTGTCTCTGATCTTCATGCTCGGAGCAACCACCCTGCTCTGGGGTGTCTCCAGCCGACTCTATGGGCGGCGCGCCGCCTTCTTTGCCGCCGCGTTGTTCGCAGTCCTCGGGCCGACACTGCACCTGGGCGCTTTCGCCACCTACGACGCTATGTCGCTCTTCTTCGTTGCTCTTGCCAGCTGGCTGGTGATCAGCGCCGGGGATAAGGGGGACGCGACCGGCCGGATGGTCATCGCCGCGCTGGTGCTCGCGGTAGCCAACGCCGCGGCGTATTCGTCGACGTTGTTTGACCCGGTTGTAGTACTGCTTGTGCCGCTGACGGCGTTCCCAGAACCAGGACGGAGGGTCGCTTTCCGGCGGCTCTGGATCTTCCTGGTCGTGCTGGTCACACCCCTTCTGCTGGGCTCGCTGATCGGCGGGAGTTCCTACCTTGGCGGTATCGAGCGAACAACGTTCGCGAGGGTCCCCGGGGCGGCCTCGCCGCTCACCGTATTGAACGATTCCTGGTCCTGGGCGGGTCTTATCGTCGTCGTGGCAGTCTGCGCCGTCGTCATCAGTGGGTTGAGCCATCAGGGGCGGATACGGACGTGGCTGCTCGGTGTTCTGACCGTGGCAGCGATCCTGGGGCCGCTCGACCAAGCTCGCCTGGATACGGTCGCATCGCTGAATAAGCACGTAGGCCTCGGCGCCTGGTTCGCAGCCATCGCCGCTGGCTACGCGGTCGACTGGTTTGTCGCTGCCGCGCCCGCCGGGAGAAACCGCGTCCTTACATGTGGTGCGTGTGTGGTCGCTCTCGCCTTTCCGATATCACTGGGGGCCAGTCAGTCGTGGGCATTCTCCACGAACTGGCCAAATGCCACCAGCTTCATCGCGATTCTGCGCCCGCTCGTTGACAACAGCAACGGGCGTCTGCTCGTCGAGGATCCAACCATCGCTGAGTACTACTTGCACGCTGGGAGCAATTGGGAGCGATGGTCAAGCACGCGTAATATCGTCTTGCCATCAGGTGCGAGCAGTGGAGGACCGAGCCAGAGTGCCGGAGTCGTCGGCCCGGGTAACGCAGGCACCTTCGGCACGAAGATCAGCCATGATTACTTTTCTCTGGTTGCGCTGAACTTCGCCGACACCACGTCGCTGGACCTAACTATCGCTGCCGACCTACGCCGTAACCCCAACTACCGCAAGATCGAGGTCATACCGTACGGCATCGAGATCCCGCCGATCGGTCAGGGCACGTACATCATCTGGAAACTCGAGCCCAGAAAGTGAGCGCGGTCACCGCCGCAGGCAGCCGCGATCGTCAAGGCGGCTTGGTGCTCCCTCGGCCTCCAGATGACGAGGAAAAGTACGCCTATATCCAGCGGAACTTGCCCTATTTGACGACCGTTCTGATCATCGGTGCGGCCTGTCTTGTCATCAGCCAGGTCAGGTTCGAGACGCGTGATCTTGTGCTGTCTCCGTTCCTGATTTTCACCGGTGTCTACATCATTTATCAAGGGATCAGCCTGCCGGTGAACTTCGCTGGCCGCGGGTTCGACCTTCCTGCTCATCAGGCACGCATTGGGGCTTGGCAGCCGACCTTCTACCCTTGCGTGGACGTTCTCCTGCCTATCTGCGGTGAGCCGATCGAGCTCCTCACCAATACGTGGACCGCCATCGCCCGCCTGATCGAGAGATACGAGGGTGAAGCACAGGCCTACGTCCTTGACGACGGGCCCTCCGACGAAGCCCAGGAGGTGTCTGCGACCTTTGGATTCGGCTATATCCGTCGGCCCAACCTGCCCGACTACAAAAAGGCTGGCAACCTCCGGTATGCCTTCGCGCGCACCGGCGGTGAGTACCTTGTGATCTTCGACGCTGACTTCGTACCACGCCCCGACTTTCTCGCCGAGACGCTTCCGTACCTGGACGATCCCGCGATCGCAATCGTGCAGACTCCCCAGTTCTTCCGGAGTAGTCCGGCGCAGACCTGGATCGAGCAAGCGGCCGGCCCGATCCAGGAGGTCTTTTACCGGACAGTCCAGGTCGCTCGCGATCGCTTCGACGCGGCCATCTGCTGCGGAACCTCCGCTGTCTACCGGCGGGCGGCGCTGGAAGCGGAAGGCGGGCCGACACTTATCCCCTATGCCGAGGACGTGCACACCGGGCTTGACGTGCGGCGCCATGGCTGGTCCATGGTCTACCTGCCCATTGTTCTTTCGACGGGAATCTGCCCCGACAATCTTGACTCGTTCGTTAGGCAGCAGTACCGCTGGTGTTCCGGGAACGTGGGCATCGTCTTTTCATGGCGACTCTGGTCGGTGCCTATGAGCATCCCGGCAAGGCTCGCCTATATTTCCGGCTTCTTCTATTACGGTTACACGGCTCTGCTGACCTTCTTCGGGCCCATCATTCCTATCGTCATGCTGGCCTTTCTTCCTGACCAGATTCGGCTACGCAACTTCGTCATCTTGCTGCCGGCCATGATGACCGGATTCGTCATGTACCCGCTATGGCATCGATCCAGATACTCGCCAACGGTCTGGCCACTGGGCGTCGCTCGCGGCTGGGCGCATGTTTTTGCGATATGGGATGGGGCCAGACGTAAGTCGATGGGCTGGCATCCAACGCGGATGCCGGGCAGTGCGTTGCGTCGTTTCCGAATCGGCGTCACGTGGTGGAGTGGCGGCATGGCCCTTCTATGGGTGGTTCTGGCCATCTGGCGGACCTTGGGCTTGGATTCTCTGAGGTTCGCAGTCCTACTGGTCTTCGGCTTGCTCAACCTCGCCGTCGTGAGTCGCGTGATTTTTCCCGGAGAAGAGCCGGTATGAGACCTCGGATCGTGATGCTCTTGGCTTTCGTTATTGCTGCCGTGGCTGTTGGTTTCACAGGGGCTCGCTTCACCGTCTTGCCATCATCGCCGCCGGTTGTTCATAAATCTTTGCCTCCCGCCTCGGGTTCCTACCTGGGCGTCTTCGAGCCCGGGTCGCCACCCTCGTACGGGCCTATCGAGCAGTTCGAGTCGGTGGTGGGCAAGGCACCGAATCTAGTCGGTTACTACAGTGGCTGGGCCGAGCCGTTTGATACCTCGTTTGCAGAGACGGTGTACCGGCACGGTCTGATTCCGTTTGTTCAGATCGATCCCTCATTTGCCTCTGTAGCAGCCATTGCGCAAGGCGACTACGACGGTTATCTTCGCCTGTACGCCGACACAGTCAGGGATTTCGGCCACCAGGTAGTCATTGGTTTTGGGCATGAAATGAATGGTTACTGGTACTCGTGGGGCTATGGCAGGACCCTGCCGTCGACATTTATCGCTGCCTGGCAACACATTGTTAGCTTGTTCAGAGGCGAAGGCGCTGACAACGTCACCTGGCTATGGACAGTTGAGGCGGACGAACCTGGCACTGGTCAGATCAGGTCTTGGTGGCCTGGGGCTAACTATGTCACTTGGGTAGGCATCGACGGCTACTACTTGCGTCCTTCGGACACCTTCGACAGCGTCTTCAAAAAGACGATCGAGCAAGTCAACGAATTCACGAACAAGCCGATACTCCTATCCGAGACTGCTGTGACGCCGCGCGCGGACCAGTACACCAACATCCACAACCTGTTCGCTGGTATGTCTCAGTTCAAGACGCTCGGGCTCGTGTGGTTCGACGCAGATCAGAACGGCCCTGGCATCACCCGCCAGGACTGGCGTATAGAGGGCAGCAGTCCGCTGGCGCAGGCAGCGTTCAGGGTGGGTGTAGCCGGGCTGACGCTCGTCACCGCCGGGCATCATTAGCGTGGCGATCACATTGAGCTTTGTGGATTCTAAGTGGCCGGAACTTCGTCAATCGCCCGTCCTCGGGGAGGAGTGGCCTGTAGGTTGCAAGATGCGATGTTCCTGCTCCGGGGGGGATATCGCTACGGTATGTGACGCCGACGAGACACTGCGCAGGCTGCGTGGGGGAGCCGAGGTTTCCTGGCACGTGCCTGATCGCATGCAGGTGCGATTCATGAATCAGGCCGCAACGATCCCCAGGTCGGACCAGGATCCGGCTCTGGGCAACGACACCGCGGCGCCGCGTGAGGCTCTCCTGTGACCGCTGCACACGACTCCGTGCCGATCGATACGCCGAATCTGTCGGCCACGATCGGTGCACCCGATCTTGAAACGCAGAGCCCCGGCATCCTCGATTCGCTCACCAGATCTCCTGCACCGGCTCTGTTGGGTGAAGCCGTTCGCGGCGCCGACCTCGCCCCGGTCACGCAGCGGCATAGATCTGACGGTCAGGCATCGCATGTTTCACCAGGTGGAAGCAGGATCGTCGGACGCCAGCTGACTCGGATGAGATGGCCGGTGCTCGTTGTCCTAGCCGCGCAGGTGTGTCTGTCGGCACGGCTCGTATGGTCCAACACGGCTTTCCAGGATGAAGCCCTCTACCTGCGGGCCGGACACCTGGAGTGGGCTCACTGGCTGCACGGGGCGCCGATCCCGGACTTTCCTTCCTACTTCTCAGGTTCGCCGGTTATCTACCCGCCTCTCGCTGCCCTCGCCGATAGCGTCGGTGGTCTTGCGGCGGCGCGCGTCCTGTCACTCTGCTTCATGCTTGGCGTTACCAGCTTGCTATGGGCCACGACAGATCGACTGTATGGTCAGCGGGCAGCGCTCTTGGCGTCGGCGCTGTTCGCCACCTTGGCGGGCACACAGTTCCTCGGAGCCTTCGCGACCTTTGACGCGATGGCGTTGTTGCTGCTGGCCTTCGCAGCCTGGCTAGGCGTCCGGTCGGTTGACTCTCAATTCCCGATGAGCATCGTCCTGCTCATCGCTACCGGGGCGGCACTCGCCGCGGCAGACGCCGTGAAATACGCGACCGCGTTGTTCACTCCGGTGGTCGTGGTCGTCGTGGCATTGGCGGTGTGGCGGCGGCGCGGGCTCGGTGTGGGGGTTACTGCCGGCCTGGCTGTTCTTGGCTCCTGGCTCATCCTGGTTATCGCGGCCGTCTTTGCCGGCGGCCGGGACTATTGGCTTGGCATCTCAACGAGCACGCTTGATCGCCCGGAATCGCACGCCGCACTGACGAGCGTCCTGCAGCGTGCATACGTTTCGACGAGCCTGATTCTCGCCCTGGCCGTCCTCGGTGCGGTCCTTGCCACGCGGAGCGAGGCGCGCGGCAAGCTCCTGCCCGCCGCGCTGGCCGTTGCGGCATTCCTGGCTCCCGCTGAGCAGGCGAGGCTCCACACCACCGTCAGTTTGCAGAAGCACGTAGTGTTTGGTGCCTGGTTCGCGGCGATCGCGGCCGGCTATGCGATGGCTCGCTTGAGCAGAGTCGACCCCGGTCGGGGGTGGGCGGCAGTCATGGTTCTGCCGATCGCGGCATCGACGCTGTTCGGCTCGATGGGGGAAGCTGCATCTCTGTATAAGAACTGGCCGAACTCGGCAGGGGTCGTCAGTCTCCTTCGTTCAGTGACCCGAAATCACCCGGGCAACTACCTAGCCGAAGACTACGACGTTGAGGCCTACTATTTGCGTGCCGAGGTTCCCTGGCAGCGGTGGTCAAACACCTACTACTTCCGCTACCAAGGCACGCCCCCCGGGGTGGCCTCCTATGAAGCTGCGATTTATCATCATTACTTCTCTCTGGTGATCCTCGACTTCGGCGACACAGCTGCTGCCGACAGGCAAATCGCCTCTGACATGCGCCACGCTGGCAGTTACCACGTCTTGGGGCGTGCAGGCAGCTTTGTTGTCTGGGCATCACTCCATGCGACGTCAGCCCGGCAGGCCAGGAGTCCCCATGGCCAAGGTTGACTGGTGGCAGGGCGAACAAGAGCAAGAAACCTACTTGCCACGGCCGCCCGACGACTCGGAAAAGTACAAGTATCTCGTCAAGCAACCGCGCTGGGTATTCGTTTGGCTTCTCGTAGCGTCCGTCGGAGTTCTTTATGGCTACGTGCGCGTAGCCGAACGCGCCTGGCTTATCTCGCCACTTATGTGGCTGCTGCTCATGCTCATCGTGCCGCCGATAGTAGTCAACTTCTGGCTTCGAATCGGGCCTCCGAGGCTGACGCTCATAGAGCACCAGGCGACGGTCGCGAACTATCGTGAGCACGGCGAGACAGTGGATGTTTTTCTTCCCAGTTGCGGGGAGCCCCTTGCAGTGCTGAACAACACCTTTCTGTACGTGAGTGAGATGACCTGGCAAGGTGTTAAGAACGTTTACGTACTTGATGACTCCGCCAGAGAGAAGGTTCGTGACCTAGCCAGAACTTATAACTTCCGGTATATCGTGCGGCCCAATCCCGGGTCGATGAAGAAAGCCGGTAACCTGACTCACGCCCTCGGCGTCAGTACGGGACAGTTCATCGTCGTAATAGACGCAGATTTTGCAGTGCGTCCGGAGTTTCTCTACGAGACGATGCCGTATTTCTCCGATCACAAGGTCGGGATAGTTCAGACTGCCCAGTACTTTGATGTTACCAACCCTTCGTTCTCTTATATCCAACGCTACGCAGGAACTCTGCAGGAGATCTTCTTCCGTTTCATACAGCCAGCCCGAGACCGTTACGCGGCTGCTATCTGCGCGGGCACCAATCTGGTCTATCGTCGCTCTGCCGTCGTAGCAGCTGGCGGCTTCGCCCAAGTGCCCATTGGTGAAGATGTGCATTCGGGCGTTAAACTATTTTGGGCTGGCTACGAAACCCGTTATCTGCCGCTCTGCCTGGCTAAGGGAGTAGCTCCTACCGATTTCGCGTCCCTCGCTAATCAGCAGGCTCGCTGGTGCCGCTCCTCCATGCTCTTGATGATCGAAAGGCATTTTCAGGAAGCTCCGTTTACATGGAAGCAGAGGGCCGCTTTCTGGGCAGCGTTCCTCTACTACATGTCTTCCGCCGCGCTGCTCCTCACCGGTCCGTTTCCGACGCTGACGATGATCTGGTTGTACCCTCAGCGCGTATACCCGCATAACTACCTAGTGATCCTCCCGGCGCTAGCTGCAACTTTCTTTGTTTTCCCGGTCATGAGCCGAGGCTGGCGACCCACGATCTTCCGCGTATGCGTCATTAACTCGTGCTGTCATCTATACGCGGTATGGCACGCGATCCGCGACCGTGTCGCCGAGTGGGTTCCAACCGGAGCGTCGCCCGACGGCGGGCAGGTTCCCGTGACGGTAAATCGCATCCTCTGCACCTGGATCGTGATTGTTCAGCTGTTTCTCTGGTCGGGCCTCGCGCTCCGAGTGCATGAGTATGGCTGGCACCAGTATTGGGCGACGGAGATCCTCGGTGGCGTACAACTATACATGTTGGCGCCATTGCTTACTCCTAGTAAGGGTGTATGGCGCCCACGCCAGCCCAAAGAGGTAGAAGCATGAGGCGCGTCGGTATGGTGTTCGTCTTGCGCCGCCATCGCGTGTCCATCATGGGAGGAGCCACTCGATGACTCATCATGGCAAGAACAGGAAGAAGAGACCTAGGCGGCTCGCGAATTCTTTGATGGCTCTCGTTGCTATTGCTGCTATCGCAGCGGCCGTAATTATCTATAATAGGAGCTCGGACTCGACCGGTCCGCTGCCGGTTAATCTTCCCCCAGCCACTGCATCCTACCTCGGGATATATGTAAAGGGAGTCCCAGACTCGTACGCGCCTGTGACTGCGTTTAAAAGTGTCACTGGAAGCAAACCGGATGTAGTTATGTATTACAGCGGATGGTATGTGCCATTTCCGACCCACTTCGCTACTACGGCGTCCGATGAAGGCGCGGTGCCGCTGGTGCAAATGGATCCGGACGGCATCAGTGTTGCTGCGATTGCCGCTGGAAAGTACGACGGCTATCTAAGCGCGTACGCTGAATCCGTCCGCCTCTACCATCATCCTGTGATCCTGAGCTTCGGGCACGAGATGAATGGCGATTGGTACACCTGGGGCTATAAGAAGACTTCTCCTGCAGTGTTCGTCGCGGCTTGGCGGCACGTGGTGACCCTTTTCCGCAACCTGGGAGCGAAGAACGTCACCTGGCTGTGGACGGTAAACATTGTTAATGATACGCATGGCGGGCACATCCCGAAACCGAATAAGTGGTGGCCTGGGAATTCTTACGTAAACTGGGTCGGCATCGACGGCTACTACCTAAAGCCGTCCTGGCAGTTCGCGCCCTTGTTCGGGCCAACTATCAACGCCGTACGGGCACTCACCGACGACCCAATACTGATCGCAGAGACTGGCGCGGTGCCTGCCGCCGGCCAGTCGGCGAAGATCGCTAATCTGTTTGCTGGAATACATCAGTATGGACTGCTCGGTTTCGTGTGGTTCGACTCCACCAACAGCAGTGGCCAAGACTTCAGGATCAGTGGTCCTCCGGCTATAGCGGCATTCCGCAAAGGTGCCAGCGCGTACACGAGGCCGGAAACGTAGACGTTCTGGATTCGCGGTCTTCAGTAAGATAACGGATGGGGAGAAGTAAAGTTTCCACTTCTATTGAAGATTTGGGGCGGCATCGTCAGAGGCCGTCACGCAGACTCATAGCCTCAGGCCGGAGCGGTTGGCTGTGCCTGGCATCAGTGATCGGTGCTGTATCTGGTCTGGCCGCCGTTCTCCTAATTTACCTAATTCCGAAGACTGGAGCGCCCGTGTCGCAACGCGGGCGCTTTGTCCTATCTACTACTCCCGGCTCGTACGTCGGACTCTACTCTGAGGGTGTTCCTGGTTCGTATGAAGGAATTAGGGCCTTTACGGCCGCTACTGGAGTCAAGCCAGATCTCGTTCCGTACTACAGCGGCTGGTGGGAACCTTTTAAATCGAACTTCGCGGCAGCGGCGGCGAAGCAGGGCGCGATACCGCTTGTGCAGATAGACCCGTCGGGCATTAGCGTCGCGGCGATTGCTGCAGGGAGATATGACGATTATCTGGCTACCTACGCTGATGCCGTCCGTGCTTATCAGCATCCCATAGTAGTGAGTTTCGGCCACGAGATGAACGGCTTCTGGTACTCCTGGGGTCACGGGCAGACGTCCCCCGCTGTCTTTGTAGCTGCTTGGCGTCATATCGTCACGCTGTTCCGTTCCTTGAGGGTCAGGAATGTGACCTGGCTGTGGACTGTCAATGCGATGGATAAGCGACCTAGAGTGCCCTCTCCAAAACGATGGTGGCCCGGAAGCTCATATGTGACCTGGGTTGGCATTGATGGCTACTACCTCAATTCCTCGTCGGTTTTTGCTTCGTTGTTCGGACCGACTATCGCGGCCGTTCGTGCTCTGACCCATGCTCCGATACTTATAGCCGAAACTGCGGCCGCACCCGCTGCGGGCCAGCCTGCGAAGATCGCTAACCTGTTTGCTGGCGTTCGTCTCTACGGGCTGCTCGGGTTCGTGTGGTTCGACTCGATCCATGTTCACGACTGGCGCCTCGATACTCCTGCAGCGATTGCTGCGTTCCGCCGCGGCGCCAAGGCACTCAAGGGCTTAGCTTCATGAGCGGTCGCCTGAGCTTGCCCAGATGGGATTCGTGTCGAGCCGACCAGCAACTGGGCTCGGAGCGTTCAGGGGAGAGCTGGCTGCTTGACACCACCGGACGAAGCAGTGCCGACTCGTGTGATTCGGAATTTGCCGTAAACATCGCCCCTTTACGGCCGTCGGACTGTAGCGTCATATACGGCGCAATCTTGTCCGGGGAGGCATCGCCACGCCACGTGACAAGCCAGATGCGTTACGTGGGCATCTTGGGGGGACCGGGAGCCCTTGGCATGCTCCTGATGACAAGCAGGTGCGACTTATGAACCAAGGTGAACTGCCAGGTAGGGGGGTCTGTTGAAGCGCCGTGTCCACAGGCCGCCCAAGGTTATGCAGTGTGATCGCAGGCAGCTGGCGTCCATCCCGGAGTACCGGCAGCCGGCTCCGCCAACGGTGGCACGCACCGCTGCACCTGAGACGGCACAGCGGTCAAAGAGGCAGTATCCCGATTTGGGCAGGCCGCCCCGACGAGTTCGTGGCTTGCTCGTAACCGAGCGTTGGCTGCTGGTCGATCTGTGAGTGCCACGAGTCAAGATGCCCACGAGAGACAGGTGACTCCGGCCACCGTCGCCGAGTGGCGTCGGCGCCAAGAGGCGTCTCTTGTGGATCCCTCGCCGCCAAATGATTGTCAGGGCCACGAAAAGGAAGGTCAGTACTCCCCTTCTTCCAATCCGATCACGCCGTCAGACGCGCCAGCACAAAGTTTCGCCGACTCGCAGCAGGCTGGGCTCGCAGCAGTGCTCAAGCTGTCGAGGGCCGCCCGGATGACGGAAGCCTCGGCGAACACAGAGTTCGTCGCGCCTGCGCAGTCATTGACGTTGCCCGTAGATACGGCACCTGACCTGGCGACAATAGGAACTGAGTCGGTTACGACACAGCCGAGCCAAGTAACAGATCAGGCCACGATTGCTGGTTCCTCAACCATGGCCACAGCGGGCAATCTGCTTACAGAGGTGAGAGAGGCGCCCAAGGCGCGTTGGGCTAGCCTTGCTCGGGTTCCCTGGCCCCTCGCGGTCATCCTGGCAATCCAGGCCTGCATGGCTCTACGGCTAGTCTGGTCTAATACAGCGTTTATTGACGAAGCTACCTATCTCTACACCGGAGGCCAGGAACTGCGCCACTGGTTCCTCGGCGCGCCTGTCCAAGATTACCAGACTTTCCTTTCTGGCAGCCCAGCCTTGTACCCGCCGATCGGTGCCATCGCGAACGCCATCGGCGGTCTTGCGGCAGCCCGAATTCTGAGCCTGCTATTCATGCTAGGGACCAGCAGCCTGCTCTACGCCACCACTAGAACGCTCTTTGGCAATGCTGCGGCGGTGCTAGGAACAGCTCTATTCACGGCCCTCGGCGTCACGCAGTTTCTTTCGGCATTTGCGACTTATGATTCGATGGCGTTGTTTCTTGTCGCCCTCACCGTCTACTTCATAATAGGCCGACGCGATGACGGATCTCTGACCGCTGCATGCTTGTCCGGGGTGGTCGCTCCTTTCGTGCTTGCACTGGCCAATGCCAGCCAATATGCAACCGTCCTATGGGATCCAATCATCATTGGCCTCGCCATCTGTGCAGCAGTGCTGGGTGGGCATACATGGCGCTATGGTGCCAAGCGTGCGGCGCAATTCAGTGCCGTGCTGGTTGCGTTTCTAAGCATTGGCTTGGCAATGGGCAATGCCAAGTATATACACGGCATTCTTTTCACCGCGTTCGACCGGTCTCAGGGCGTGGCTGGCATTGGGCAATCTGCCGAAGTCATTCTCCAGAAGGCCTGGATCTGGGCTGGCGCCGTATTCGTCCTTGCGGCAGTTGGCCTCATTGCATTGACGATGCCGAGGAACCGCCCGGTATCGGTAATCGCTGTTCTGCTGCTTATTGCCTCTTTCGCCGCTCCGCTGGAAGAATCTTTGATAGGCACCTCAATCTCCTTGCAGAAACACGTGGTCTTCGGTGCGTGGTTCGGATGCGTGCTCGCCGGCGTTGCCCTAGCGCGCTTGCTGCGTCACAAGCTGCTAATAGGAACCCTTGGTGCCTTGCTTATTGGTGCCCTGCCTGCCGCATATGCCGGCCAGGCAGCTTCCTTGTATCATTCTTGGCCCGCTGAAAATCCGGCATTCGTCGGGGGACTAAAGGCGCTGGTGCATCCAGGTCGTGCGCGTTACCTAATCGAGGGGTACCCCAATATACCTGCCTATTACGTTGGCTCCAGTGTAAGCTCACTTCAGTGGAATGATATTGGCGCTTCTTCAGATCCTAACCCCGCCGCGGAAGCGCAAAACATTAATGCCTCATCTCTGGTGAAAGCCATCATGCGAAAGGAGTTTACGCTCATAATCCTGGAGTCATCCAGCCAATCGAAAAGCCAAACATCGGTTCTGGCCGATATAAGGAACTACGGCGGTTACCACATCGCTGGACACCTCCCGCCGGCCACGATTGGCTCACGCGTTGGGTACACGGTCTGGCGGGTGGACGCCACCCGGTTGCCTAGGCAAATAGCATGACCATCCTGGTCGACGGATTGAGTGCGTTTGGAAGTCTTGCAGCGTTTATTCTACTTGCGCTGATAATTCGTGTGACCTTCCGTCGAGGGCGCGGACCAGGTGACATCTGATGCTGGAGCACTTCTACGATATTCCAGACGTTACGCTGCGGCCTGGGCGGCGCTTGAGAGTCGCCTGCGGCATTTTGGTCGTCTTGGTGTTGTGGGGAGGATATCGCGTAATATCGTTGGATCGGGAATTTCATAATAATGCTGGTGAGGCGCTCCTGTGGTCGGCCTTGTTCCTGGTTGCCGCCCAGCAATTCGTCATTGCGTGGTTCGACAAGCCCTTTGTCGTTACGCCATCGCAACAGGACAAGCTGGATCGCCTTGTTGTCACCGTCAATGTTCCGGTATGGAACGAGGACCCCGCTATCCTGGACCGGGTGTTGTATTCCCTATTTTCTCAAACGCGGTTGCCCGATTACGTCCAGGTAGTTGATGACGGTTCTACGGCTGCCGATTACTCCGATGTTCGCAGCTATTGGCAGCAACAGCACCCGCCTGCGGTCACGTTCTCGTGGATACGGTTTACAGCTAACCGCGGGAAACGGCATGCCCAGGCCGCCACCTTCAGGCGCTTCCCTGGCGACATTTTTGTTACTCTCGACTCCGACACGACTCTGGATCGCAAGGCGATCGCAGAGGGCTTGAAGCCGTTTGCCATCCGCCGCGTAATGTCCGTGGCAGGTGTCGAAGTGGCAATAAACGCTCACGCTAATCTTCTGACACGTATTAGCAGCCTACGGCAGCTGTCGTGGCAGTATACACAATGCAGTGCTCTGTCCGTAGCTGGAAGTGTGCTAGTCAATCGTGGCACCTTCGCACTCTATCGGGCAGAAGTGCTGCGAGACAATCTTGATTCTTATGTATCCGAGACATTTCTCGGTAACCCTGTCTCCTTCAGTGACGATTCCCTCCTCACTTTGTTTGCTCTTAAGCGCGGGCGCGCCGTTCAACAAGCCACCTCGTTCCAGTTGCCGATGTACCCGGATAACATCGGGCACGCGCTGAGGCAGTGGATTAGATGGATGCGAGGGTCAACGATTCGTAACTTCTGGCGTCTCAGGTATCTCCCTCTTGGCTCGTATGGCTGGTGGATGAGTGTTTTCAGCTGGTGGCAATTCTGGGTCTCATGTGGCGCTTATGTGTTTGTATTCGGAGTCCGACCTGTTGAGGGACACTTCAGCATTATCCCTATCGTGGTGATCTTGCTCTGCAGCTACCTAGTTGCTATGCGAAACCTGCTTATCAGCCGCAGCGACCATCCCGCAGAATCACAGCTCAATACGTACTTGCTTGCCCCTTTGTGCCTGCTCTGGTCCATGCTTGTGCTACGCCCTATTCGCATCTATGGGATGCTTACGTGCGGGAAAGCGGGCTGGGTGACGCGCGCGAAGGTGGAGATTGGGATTGACTCGGGTGTTGAGCCTGACTCCGTAGTGCTCAGAGGAGAGACCTGGCACGCATCGGCGACGGAGACGCGATGAGGTCACGCCCGATTTTGGTTGTCGCCACAGCCCTATTTGCATCCGTTGCGGTCGGCTGTAGTGACTCTGCGCCTGTAGCCTCGAAGGCAGATCCTAAGGTGTCGCAGTGTGCTGCGCATCAGAGAAGTCACGAAGTATATCTTGGTGTGTACGTTAACGGGTTTCCACCGTCGACGGCCCCTATAGCACAGTTTGCTGACGCCGTAGGAATCCAGCCGGACATGATAACGTTTTACCCCAAGTTCGGCCAGAAATTCGACGCCAGTGCGGCCTGCGCCATCGTCAAAGAGGGTGCCTTGCCAGTGCTTCAGTGGGACCCAAAGAATGTTTCACTGGCTAGGATTGCCGCAGGGAAACGCGATCGCTATTTGCGTACCTTCGCTACTGCAGTCAAGGCTTTTGGAGATCGAGTCGTCCTTTCATTCGGACATGAGATGAATGGCGACTGGTATTCTTGGGGATATCGGCATACACCGGCGTCGGTATTTGTTGCGGCGTGGCGGCACATCGTTAATATTTTTCGCGCAGTTGGTGTGTCCAACGTGACGTGGCTCTGGACTGTAAATGTAATTAATGAGTCTCGTGCGGGCAGGATTCCTTCACCAGCTCAATGGTGGCCTGGCAGTGCGTATGTCAATTGGGTGGGTATTGACGGCTATTACTACAAGGCTTCTTGGCTGTTCGTTTCTCTTTTTGGCCCGACTATTACGAAAGTTCGTGCGCTGACAGGCGACCCAATACTTATCGCCGAGACAGGGGCTTCGCCGGCAGCAGTTCAGCCAGCCAAGATTAAGGATATCTTCGCTGGGATCCGTTCTTATTCGTTGTTGGGGTTTGTATGGTTTGATGCTAAAGGTACCACCCGAGACTGGCGAATCACGAGTCCTGCGGCAATGGCCGCATTTCGCAGAGGCGCTGAATCCTATCTGGCGCCTGCGCCCTGACTGTGCCTTCAATGTTGGTTACGATGAGACCTCGCCTGGCAACACTGGTGGCGGTGGTGATCGCTGTCGCGGTCGTGGCCTACGTGATTATTCGCTTGGTGCCGGGGCGTTCCGGGCATCCGATTGCGGAAGGGCCGCTACCCGCCCGGGCAGGCTCTTACCTTGGCGTCTACGAGCACGGCGTCCCCCAGAGCTACTTGCCGATCACAGAGTTCACGACGACGGCCGGCAGGCAGCCGAACCTGGTCGGGTACTACAGCGGCTGGAGGCAGGACTTCGCGACGCAGTTCGCCGACACGGTTCACAGGCACGGCGCGCAGATCATCCTGCAGTGGGATCCGACTCACGCCTCGATTTCCAAGATCGCGGCAGGCGGCTATGACGGCTACCTGCGCTCGTTTGCGGACAGCGTCCGGGACTATGGCGAGGCCGTTGTCATTGGCTTCGGGCACGAGATGAACGCGAGCTGGTACTCGTGGGGGTATGGTCACGTACCGCCACGCACATTCGTGGCGGCATGGCGGCATATCGTGACGCTGTTTCGGGCCCAGGGCGCAGACAACGTGACGTGGCTGTGGACGATCAACGCAGACCTGCCCACCACCGGGCCGATCGCGTCCTGGTGGCCAGGCGCGAGGTACGTGACCTGGGTCGGCATCGATGGCTACTACTATCGCCCGACCGACACCTTTGCCAGCGTCTTCGGCAAGACCATCGTTCAGGTGCGGGCCATCACCAATAAGCCCTTGCTGCTGTCCGAGACCGCGGTAGGGCCGGAGGCGGGTCAGGCGGCAAAGATTCCGGGCCTGTTCGCGGGCGTGCACCAGTACCAGATTCTTGGCCTTGTGTGGTTCGACATCGCTCAGGACGACGGGCCCTACCACCAGGATTGGCGTATAGAGAACAGCCCTGCGGCCGAGGCTGCGTTCCGCTCCGGCGCCTCGACCCTGGTGCTGGCGCGGTTCTGATCTCAGGAAGGCTGATCGCAGCCCGCCGGAGTTTGGTCGTGAGCAGGGGCGGCGCCGCTGCCTCCGCTGGCAGCTCCTACCGGTACCGGCTCATTGCGAAGGCGGTCATCCCGGGCGAGGCGAAGCCGGGACGGCCAGGCGGGCCGGTCGGCAGCTACCAGGCGTTCCAGCCAGGACTGGACGAGCAGCACGACGACCAGGATTAGGGCGGCGACGATGCCGTCCATCCAGTAGTGATTGGCGGTGACGACTACAGCCAGCGTGGTCGCCACGGGGTACAGCACCGCGAGCCAGCGCCATCGGGATCGGGCCGCGGATATCACCATGATCGCGACCAGGATCGCCCAGCCGACGTGCACCGACGGCATTGCTCCCAGCTGATCCGGGTTGAACCCGGCGGTCTCCTGGTAGACCGACTGATGGTAGAGCACAGCGGTGTCCACCATGCCGGTGCCCGGCAGCATCCGCGGTGGCGCGACCGGGATCAGCTGGACCAGCAGGCACGCGCCGGTGAGCGCCGCCAGCGTTGTCCTGCGGCGGACGTAGATGTCGCGGTGCCAGATGAACAGCCAGATCAGGCACGCGATCAGGACCGGGAAGTGCAGAACGTCGTAGTAGAGGTTGAAGGCCTGCACGATCAGCGGATGGGGCAGGAAGAACCGCTGCACGCTGGTCTCGCTCGGCAGGTGCAGTTCCCGCTCCAGGTGCCAGATCCAGCGCCCCCGCGACAGCGCGCCGCCCGGGCCCATGACCGAGAAGGACCCGGCGAACTGCCAGAGAGTGAACAGCCCGAACACGAGCGCGCTCTCCTGGATGAAGGTAGCGGTGCCGGCCAGCCGCTGACGTCGCGCCAGGCGCAGCGCGACCGCCACGGCAGCCAGGCAGCACGTAACGACCCCGGCTTGCTGCCAGGACAGCTCAAGATTCGGCACGCGCCAGTGATCCTCCTGCCTGCTCTGGCCGGGCATGAGCCCGGAAACATGCTTCACCCCGCCGCCACTTGTCGTTCATGTGGATCAGCGTACGATCTCGAGCCGACGGCGCTCAGGGCAGCCTGGAGGGAATCCCGCCGATGCGATGGACGGATCTGCCACCCGATTCCGGGCCAGCCGATGGCCGTGCGTCCGCGTTACCGCGCGGCGAGTGGCAGGAACTGAGGCGGCGGCTGGAGCGGCTCCCGGAGGGCCACCCTTCACGCCCGGATGACGACCCCGACGCAACGGCCGTCGAGGAACTGGCCGGCGGGTCCGACAAAGACCTGGCGGCCGACAAGGACCTGGCGGAGGAGAGGGGCGGCCTGCCGGAGCGGCCCGAGCCCGCGAACTCAGAGCGGCCCGAGCTCGCGAACTCCGAGCGCCCCGACACGGGGCGGGCCGATCAGGGGGACAGCAAGCCCCTCGACGCGCAACGCCGGGTCCACGGTTCGAGGGATGCCGACGCCGGTCACGCCATGCGTGGCGGGCTGGGTGAGCTTAGCGGGCGTGGCGAGCGCGAGCCGTACCGGCCCTGGTTCACCGAGGGCGAATCGCCGGAGCCCTGGTTCACTGCGGAGCCCGACTAACCCGTGAGCCCGACTGACCTGTCGAGCCCGACTAAGCGGGGCCGACCTGGCCGTTCTGCCGGGCCTCTCGGCTAAGCGTCGCCGGGTCAGGCTCCTGCCGTGGCAGCAGCACCTCGGCGGACACATCGGCGCCCAGGCGGACGGTGTCGCCGTCAGCCAGGCGGACGGTGGTCCCTGGCAGCACCCGGTCACCGTTCACGAACGTTCCGTTCGTGGAGTGCTCGTCGCGGATCGTGGCATGTCCCGCGTCATCGACGCTGACCGTCGCGTGACGCCTTGACACGTTCTCGAACTGGGAAAAGGCCGCGGCGACCAGTGATTCCGCCGGGTCACGGCCAAGCAGGAGGGACGTCCCGGCCGGTATCTCCACGTTGCCCGTCGGGAACGCGAGCCTCAGCACCGCTGAGGAGATAGAGCCCGCGGTGTCCTCCCGCCTCAGGTATTCCTGCATGACGGTCGCGGGCGCCGGGGGATCCTCATCCGGCCCCCTGCGCGGCAGGTTGGCGCCGCAGGTAAAGCAGATGAGGTCGTCCGGCTTGACGTGGGCCGCGCAAGCGGGACAGGTCAGGGCCATCATCGACGTCCTCCAGGACAGCTATCAGATCTCGGTAACACTAGGCACGCACGAGAGCGTAACGCGCGGGACGGACTCTGCGGGCCACGGGTCGGCAGAGAGCGCTCTGCCTGTGGCCCCGCCAGTAGCATCGCTGGCATCGGGGCATAGCAGTGACACGCGGCCAGGAATCTGCAAAGGGGCAGACATGATCAGCTACCGGCTGAGTGATGAGCACGAGGAGCTCCGGCTGACGGTGGCCGAGTTCGCGCGCGACGTGGTGGCTCCGGTGATCGGCGGCTTTTACGAACGCCGTGAGTTTCCGTACGAGATCGTCGCGCGGATGGGCAAGCTCGGCCTGTTCGGCCTGCCGTTCCCCGAGGAGTACGGCGGGATGGGCGGCGACTTTTTTGCCCTGTGCCTCGCGCTGCACGAGCTGGGCAGGGTCGACTCGTCGGTCGCGATCACCCTCGAGGCGGGGGTGGCGCTCGGCGCGATGCCGATCTACCGGTTCGGCAGCCAGGAGCAGCGCGAGCGCTGGCTGCCCGATCTCTGCCGGGGAGAGCGGCTAGCCGCCTTCGGCCTGACCGAGCCAGGCGGCGGATCAGACATCCCCGGTGGCATGCGGACGATCGCCAGGCTGGTGAAGGGGGATGGGGAGGTGGGCGGGGACGAATGGGTAATCGACGGGTCGAAGGCGTTCATCACCAACGCAGGCACATCGATCACGTCTGTCGTCACCGCGCTCGCCATTACCGGCGGCTCGGCCGGGAACCGGGAGATCTCCGCGATCATTGTCCCCGCCGGCACACCCGGATTCACCGTCGCGCCCGAATACTCGAAGGTCGGCTGGTGTGCCTCGGACACCAGGGAACTGTCGTTCGCGTCGTGCCGGGTGCCCGGGTCCAACCTCCTCGGCGAGCGTGGCCGCGGCTACGCCCAGTTCCTGCAGACCCTGGACGAGGGGCGGGTCGCGATCGCTGCGCTGTCGGCCGGGCTGGCGCAGGGCTGCGTCGACGAATGCCTGAGATACGTGGGGGAGCGCTCGGCCTTCGGCCACCAGCTCGGTCACTACCAGGACGTCCAGTTCAAGATCGCCGACATGGAGGTGCGCGCGCACGCGGCGAGGCTCGCCTGGTACGACGCGGCAGCCAGGCTGCGCGTGGGCGAGGCGTTCAAGAAGCAGGCGGCGATCGCGAAGCTCACGGCGTCGAACGCGGCCATGGACAACGCTCGCAGCGCGACGCAGATCTTCGGCGGGTATGGATTCATGAACGAGTTCCCCGTCGCGAGGTTCTACCGGGACGCCAAGGTCCTGGAGATAGGCGAGGGAACCTCGGAAGTACAGCGGATGATCATCGCCCGCCAGCTCGGCCTCGGCAGGACCGGGTCGGGTGGCGGAGCGGGAGGCACGTGACATTCGCCGTGGTGTTCGGCATGCTTATGGCAGGTTGCGCCGACAGCAGGAGGGGAGCAGCCATGAGCCCGCGTGTGCATCCGGCAGAGGTGGGCAGTGGCGGGTAACAGCGTTCCGCCGGGCGGTGGCCTGCCTCCGGGCCGTGGCATGCCGCCGATCCTTGGCGAGCCCGCAGCGGGCGGCGCGAGGTCGCTGGTTCGGCCGTATGCGGTGACGGGGGGGCGGACCAGGCCGCGGACTCAGCTGGAGATCGAGGCGATGGTCGCGGCGGCCCATTATGAGGCTCGGGATTTGTCGGTGCTGAGCCCGGAGTGTCAGGCGATTTTGGGGTTTTGCCGGGATTGGCGGTCGGTGGCGGAGGTCTCGGCGGTGTTGCGGATGCCGCTGGGGGTGGCCCGGATCTTGATCGCTGATATGGCGGTGGAGGGGCTGGTGCGGATCCAGCAGCTGGATTACGTGGACGGCCGGCCCGACGTGCAGTTGCTCGAGCGGGTGCTGAGCGGGCTTCGCAGACTCTGACATCGGGCGGTCACGCAAGCCTCCGCCGTTACGGGTTTGTCAGCACGGCAACGTTGAAAGGGCGCTTGATCTCCCCGAACTGGAGCATAAGGTTGGCGACCTCTTGGAGGTCGGCCGGGACCAAGGTGGTGGGGAAGTCGCCGGTGGCGATCACATCGGCGATCTGCGGGCTGATGTGCAGCCTGATGACGAGTGCATGCTGCAGCGCCGTCACGTCCGTCTCCGCGACAAGGCTGGCCGCCGAGATGGAGGCGGCAAACGCGGCGGCCGTGCGCGGGTACCGGTGCATCCATGAAGCGGTCACCGTATACCCGGCGATCGGCAGGCCCTTGGTTTCGCCCTGGTCGGTATCGGCTACGACCCTGGCGCCGTACCTCTGCTCGATCTCGGTGCAGTACGGCTCGGTGCAGTAGGCCGCGTCGATCTCGTGTGCGGCCAGTTCGGCACCCATGGCCGGGAACGGCAGTTCCTCAAGGTGGACTCGGTTGGGCCTGATGCCATACGTGGAGAGCAGCGAGTAAACCAGCAGCGGGCCGTCGCCGGCGAGGGCGTTGACGCCAATCGTCGCGCCACCCAGTCCCGTTGCGGCAGCGATGCCCGATGACGGCATGGCGAGGATCTCGTTCACGCCGGGGCCGAGGGAGAGCCCGCTGGCCAGAACGTGGAACCTGCCAAGACCCGCGGCCTGCGCGGCGATGAAGCCCGGGAACTGGCCAGAGGCGACGTCGATGGTGTTGTGCAGCATGTCGGGGATGACGTCGCTGGTGGTCGCTATGGTCTTGATCGTAACGTGCAGGCCGTGGGCGGCGAAGATGCCGCGTTCCTGTGCGATGTAGAGGGCCGCGGCGCTCTCCGCGGGTACCGCACCGACCACCACGTCTGGCTTCTCAGGGCTGCTGGCGGTCACGATCTGCGGCGGAGCACCGCAGGCAGCCAAGAGCACGACGGGAGCAGCACCCAGGACGACTTTCGCGACAACCCGGCCGACGCCAGTTAACACGGTTGTAGAGGATGGCATGGTTTTCCCGCGTGCGAGCGGCATAACGCTAAAGAATCCCGAAAACGCAGCATGGTTAACCCTGCGACCAGGAGTAACGCGCTACGCGGGTAATAATATGGCGCATTCGTCCGCTATGGACTTATTAGAAATTTTCTGCGTCATGAAACTGTCATATCGGCGCATATAGTTAAATTGTTAAATAGCTGTTTAGCAGCTGCGCGTTGGCTGAAAGCCACGTGGGGTGCCTCGCGGGGCGCGCGAACTTAGCTCGGGTGGCCGAACGGGTGGCGGGGGGACCCAGCGGCACGGCCACGCGGCGCGGGCTTCGGCGCGACGGCGTCCAGCTCCGGCAGCGTCCAGCTCCGGCAGCGTCCAGCTCCGGCAGCGTCCAGCTCCGGCAGCGTCCAGCTCCGGCAGCGTCCAGCTCAGGTGCCGTTCCCTACGATGTGGCCGCGTTCATTTCACGCGGCCCGCCGGCCCGGCAGGCGGTCCGGGCCCGTTGCTTCGCGGCATTCGGCCCGCCGGGCGGCGGCCATGGCCGGGCGACGCCGAAACGCGCACCAGGCTTCTAACAGTGCGAAGACGGAGCATGAAGGGGCTAGCTTCGGGGCTACGGTATATCTGAACTATCTCTACTATGATGCTTTGTCTTACTATGTCGACTATGTACTGACGAACGCCTCCGACCTGCGCCGATGCCTGGTGCCAGGTTCGGGCAACTGCGGGCTCCGGGCGGCGGCCGCGCCTCAGTTTGGTCCCCGGCGCGCGGCATATCTGCTGTAATGGTCAGGCGGGACCCGGGGGCGGTAGCTCAGCCGGTCAGAGCAGCGGACTCATAATCCGCCGGTCGTGGGTTCGAGCCCCACCCGCCCCACCAGGCCCGTCCGTGTTATCGCAGGTGGGAGGGCGACCGCACCAGGTTGCGGGCCTAACTGATATAGCTGAATACCCAACGAATCAGTGGCCGGTAATGATTACATGTCCTTACCCGTTATGTGCGGCTAGGGTGGCCCTTAGCTCTCCTGTGCTGTAGCTTGCGCCACTGGG
>Ga0335073_10002955_pt1 | contig 23494 bp, 23 predicted proteins | sample Lox_Sample_22_FD_207093 | JGI IMG/M metagenome (GOLD analysis project Ga0335073, IMG submission 207093) | Soil microbial communities from Loxahatchee National Wildlife Refuge, Florida, United States - Lox_Sample_2.2 | ecosystem: Environmental > Terrestrial > Soil > Wetlands | place: USA... | reverse complement strand
CGCAGCCAAGAATATGACTCTCTCCCAGGATCGCGCCGAAGCCGTCAAGAAACTGCTCGTGAGCCAGGGTGTGGACGCCTCGCGTCTCACGGCCAAAGGCTACGGCTCGACCAAGCCTATCTCTTCCGACGACACAATTCAGGGCAAAGCCTCCAATCGCAGAGTCGAGTTTGTGAAGCTCTGAGGCCGTGGCTGCCAACCTCCGCCCTAGTTGGGGTTGAGAAGTAAGGATTTCGCTGCCGGGCCGCGTCCGCCGCGGGGCGTCGTCCATTGAGCAGAAGTAAGACCTTCCGTCCTATTGACGACGAAACCCCGGCTCCGTCCGCGTCATCCAAACGGCAGTCCTGTATGAAGGAGTGTTCCAATGAGCAGCCTCGCGATTCTGCAGTCCCTTAAGGAAAGCATCCTGACGGCGAATGTGAAGTCCGTTTATGGCGAACCGATCGCCGCCCAGGGAAAGACCGTCATCCCAGTCGCCAAAATCATTTACGGCTACGGCGCAGGGGGAGGCACCGGCGGCGTAGGCGAATCCAGCGCTCGCGGCGAAGGCAGTGGTGGGGGCGGAGGAGCAAGAGCCATCCCCGTTGGCGTGATCGAAGTTAGTGACCAGCCGACTCGTTTTGTTCCCATCACCAGTCGAAAAAAGTTGGCAGGAGCGATCGCGATGGGCATTGGTGTCGGCATCGTGCTCGGCTGGCGCAGATGGCGCTAAGTCGGTACCCACGACTCGGTGCTACTGGAGAAGAAGGGGGCCTCTGCCTGGCTTCGTGTGGGGACGCCGAAAGCGGCTATTCCAGAAAAATCGCTTTTTCCGGCAAACGAATGGTTGAGAATCAACCATGAGATAGGGGACGGCGTGGGGCGGCGGCGCTTTCAGCACCGCGTTGATGATTCACCAGCGAGCCCAAGGCTTTAGCCCATCGGGGACTCCACATAGTCCACAAGATTTACTATGCCCGGGATATAGAATGCATGCACCGGGGGTCGTGCGGCTGCTTCCATTACCATATTTCGTCGACTGTTGGACGGGGAAGGGCTCTCTGTGAAACGGATTGTGATTGTCGCAATCGCATTCTGGCTGGGCGCGAGTGTTATCTGGGCGCAGAGTTCCGGCTCCGATGATGGCGCGCGCGTGCTTGCGCTGGATAATTCCTGGAACCGCGCCCTCGAAACCAACGACACCAAGGCTATGGACATGCTTCTGTCCGATAACTTCGTTTCGATCGACATCGATGGAAGCATACAGTCGAAGCGGGAATTCCTGGCGAGCCTGAAAACGACGAACTATCAGGCGCCTTCACAGGCAGTGACGGAACAAAGCAAGGTCGATGTCTACGGAAATTCGGCTCTGGTGCTGGGAATATTTCGCACGCAGACCAAAGAGAAAGGCAGGACGGTCACGCGGCGCGAGCGTTTTCTTGATACGTGGGTCAACTTAAACGGGACGTGGAAATGTGTGGCCTCGGTCGCGGTGCTGATCCCGGCTCAATAGGCGACTGGAACTCCTTCATTTCCTGCGCACTTCGTATCTTCGGAACCTTAACGGCAACCGCACACTCCTCCCTTCGGTCCGGGCAGGGTTCGGCGGGTCTGGACGAATGCGTCCGCCATGCATTTTTTGGCGCATAATATCCGGCGACGAGAATCCTTATGTCCAAGCACAACGGAAATTCTGAGCCCGTCCCAATTTCGAGTTCCTTTGCCGGAACGCCTGCCACATCTCCTCACGAGCCGCAATCCGCCCGCGATGCGCGAGAGAACCGCAACAAATATTTCATGAACATCGCGATGGCAGTTCGCCTGCGCGCGAACTGCAAAGGGAACCGTGTGGGGGCGATCATCGTGCTCGATAACCGCATCATCTCGACTGGATACAACGGAACTCCCGAGAACATGACCAACTGTCTCGACGGCGGATGCTATCGCTGCGCCAACCGCGACAAATCGTATAAGTCCGGTGAGGCCTATGATCTCTGCATCTGCGTACACGCCGAGCAGAACGCGATTCTTGCGGCCGCGCGCTTCGGCATCTCGACCTCGGGAAGCACGATGTACACGACGATGCGTCCGTGCTTCGGATGCGCGAAAGAGATGCTGCAGGCGCAAGTGCGGTCTGTCTATTACCTGCACGAGTGGACGCCCACTGTTAAAGAAGATGTGCAGAAAACTGCCGCGCAGACTGCTGAATACGAGAAGTTGATGGTCCGCTTCCCGGGAGGAGTCCATCACCTCGAGATCCCCGACTCGGACGTCGAGTGGGCCGTCTCGAAAAGAACGCCGGCGACCGTAAGCGTAGACCGCCACGGAACGATCGATATTTGATGTGAGAGATTGCATCGAATCTCCATCCTTTCGCAAGCAGCGCGGGAGAATGGGCCACTCGCAGTCTCTCCTAGTGGGGATCGTATGAACATCCTGTTGCTGTCCATGCCGGATCACTTCGAGCACATGCCTCCAGTTGCTATCCGTATGCCCAATGGAGCGTTAGCCTCGCTTGCGGGAAACGTAGATGCTCATCATCGAGTTGCCATTGCCGATCTCATTCTGTGCCACGATTCTGTGCGAGAAACTCTTGTCAACCTGATTCAGGAATTCAATCCTGACGTTATCGGTCTGTCGGTAATGACCTTTCAGCGCCGGACAGCTGGCCGGATCATCGAACTGGCGCGCGAACTCAGGCCCTCGGTGAAGATCGTGGTGGGCGGTTATGACCCCAGCCTTGCCCCTGAGGGTTATGAACGCATAGGTGTCGATTACATCGTGCGTGGAGAAGGCGAGATTACGTTTCGGGACCTCCTGCGAATCCTGGAACACGGGGGCGACGCCGCAAACATCTGTGGCATGTCCTATCGCGCCGGTGACCAGTGGGTCCACAATCCCGCCCGCTCCGTACATCGACTTGAGGATGGTGAAATCCGCCTGCCCAAGCGCTCTGCCCGAGTGCTTGAAGGCTACACGCTGCTCGGCCGTCAGGTGGATGTAGTGGAGACTTCGCGTGGCTGTACCTTCGATTGCAGTTTCTGTTCGATTATCGAAATGCGGGGACGCAATTTTCACACGTATTCCTTTGAACGTGTGATAGCGGACATCCGCGATGCCCACGATCATGGTGCTCGCACCATTTTCCTGGTGGACGATAACATCACCCTCAACATCCGACGTTTCGAAGCTTTGTGCCACGCGATCATTGATGCGGGACTGGATCACTTGGACTACTTCGTCCAAGCCATGACTTCGGCGATTGCTGACCACGGTGAAACGTTGGCACCGCTCATGCGAAAGGCAGGTTTTCGTTACGTTTTTCTAGGAATCGAAAATATCCTTGAAGGTGACTTGCAGTTCTTAAAGGCATCTGCCAAGAACACCGAGCACAAGAATGGCAATAAAGTTGGGAACGCGACGTTGCGGGCGATTGAGTATTTACATCGCAACAAGATGCTTGTCGTGGGAGGCCTGATTGTCGGCAATCCTGAGGACACCGTGGAATCCATCAAGGCGAATCTCGAGTTTGCCCGGCGCTATGTAGACTGGCCGTACATACAGCATCCCACGCCATACCCGCGAACGCCCATGACACAGGATTTTCGCCGCCGTGGACTGATCACTATCGAACGCCTGGAAGAGTATGACGGCACGACTGCAGTGGTGCGCACCGAACACGTCCCGGCAGAAGAAATCGAATACATGCGGTGGAAGGCGGAGCGCTGGATGAAAGTGCGGCACATACCCGCGGTCTTTCGCCATGATCCTTGGTTCGTTATCCGGCATACGCGACAGATGGTAGCCCATACCTTCCGCGGTAGTACGCTTCGCTCCGCGCTGGGATTGGAAAGCAGCCGGAAGGCCTTCGAACGATATAAAGAAATACGACGGTCAGAACGGGTGTACGTGTAGGCACATCTGCTGAGAAACTCCGTGAAAGTTGGGAATCCGGAGTTGGCGCAGCGCTGCCTAGGACACTGACTACTCCATTCTCTGGATGGCCAGCAGAGACAGGTCGTCCAAGGGCGGACCGTCGGCGAAGGCGCGCAAGTCGTCGAGGCAGGCAGAGATGACATCGCATGGGCGACGCGCTGCTTGTTGGCGAACGAGGTGCAGAACGCGGTCTACGCCGTACTCGTCGTCGCCGCGGCGGGCTTCCAGCAGGCCGTCGGTGTAGAGGAACAGCGTGTCGCCCGCTTCGAGGTGCACGCGTGTGGCGGAAAAATCGTTTTCGTGAAACATCCCGAGCGGCAGACCGGTAGATTCGATGCGCAAGACTCCGCCTTTTCCGACAACAATCGCGGGCCAGTGACCGGCGTTATGAATTTCCATTTCGCCCGTGGGCTTGGCTTGTCCGCAGACCAGGGTGGCGTATTGCCCGGCCAGCGCACTCTCGCAGAAGACGCGATTCGCCTGCGTGACGATTTGGCCGAGCGGCAGGCCCATGCCAGTCAAGCTGCGGAACAGGGCGTGGAGTTGCGTCATCAACATCGAGGCGGCCACTCCTTTTCCTGAGACGTCCCCCAGCACAAAGAACAGATGGCCGTCGGATGGGATCAGATCGCAGTAGTCGCCGCTGACGGGGCCCACGGGTGCATAGTGATAGCTCGTGTCCCACGCGCCGGCGCGCAGATTTGCCTGGGGCAACAGATTTCGCTGTACCTGCGAGGCGAGATCGAGATCGCGCTGCAGCGCGGCCCGTTGCGAGTCGCTCAAGTGATCGAGGCAATAGCACACCAACGGATCGTTCAGGAGTCGACCTTCTTCGATGCTTTCGTGGCATTCCTCGCAGATCCCGTAGCTGCCTTTGGCCATGCGATCGAGCGCTGAATCGACTTCGCGTAGCAAGTTGGCCAAGCCTGCTTTCTGCGGTGCAAGCGCGATGGCGGCTTCCAGGCGGTGCTTGCGCTCCTCCAATTGATTGTGCAGAAAAGATATCTCTAGGGTCGTGGCCATGGCGGGCTCCAGTTTAGGTTCCGGGTTATTGGATTGCCAATTTCGATGGCTGGTCGCAATTTCGTAGAGAGAGGATTGCCAGGCCGGGAAAAGAGCATTTACCCCAAGTGCACGAATGTCCAAGAAGGCGGTCTGAAGGTTGGGGCGCGGACGTTGAGGCGTTGTCATTCCGAAGGCGAAAGCCGAGGAATCTGTTTTTGTTCGTCCCCTCGATGCTTTATCCGAATTCCTGCTAGATTGGGATCGCCGACGGAATTCAGGCGGTGAAGGTGGTGCGGGCTCATGCATCAGAGTGGGGCGTCGCGCCAGACAAAATTGGATTCCTCGGCTTTTCCGCGGGTGGAATGGTGACGAGCGGAGTGCTGTTGCAGGAAGATGAGAAGGCGCGTCCGAACTTTGCGGCGCCGATCTATGGTGCGCCGTTTGGCGTGATGCCGAAGATTCCCGCGAAACTGCCACCGATATTCATGGCTTGGGCGCAGGATGATGGGTTGGTACGAGAACCGATTGAAAAATTTTATGCGGCATTGCTCGCGGCTGGCATTAGGCCAGAGGCGCATATTTATTCTGCCGGCGGCCACGGGTTCGGGATGAAGAAGCACGGGACGACCAGCGACCATTGGATTGAGGAGTTTTATTTCTGGATGCAGGCAGAAGGTTTTGGGAAATAGTGTTTGGGTGCTTACAGGGGTTCGTTGATGTGGCTTGCTAAGAGCAGATTCCTCGGCTTCGCCTTTGGAATGACAAACTTAGAACCCCGTGCTGAGTACCGAGTACCGAGTACCGAGTACCGAGTACCTGCGTTCTCCTCGCGTATTATGTTTCTCGGGGCTTTCTGTGGAGCAGGTCACTGCTACTACGTGCTGCAAGAATTCCTCTAGAGACCGTTCCTATCTATGACCAAGAAATTCCGTGTGTTTGCTACCTGTGATATTGGTGAAGCCATCGACATGCTGCGGAAGCGCGGATACGAAGTGGACCTTTATCCGCAGCCAGAGGCTCCTGCGAAGAGTCTGATCATCGAGAAAGTGAAGTCCGGGATTGACGGGCTGATCACGAGCTTGCGCGATCCAATCGATGCCGAGATCTTTAAGGCAGGCAAGGGTACGCTGAAAGTTGTCGCGCAGTTTGCCGTGGGCTTTGACAACATCAATCGGGCGGACGCAAATAAGTTCAAAGTTCCGTTCACGAACACGGCCGATGTCTTGACCGAGGCGACGGCGGAGTTTGCGTTCTTTATGATGGGCGAGCTGGCACGCAAGATGTGGTCGGCGGAACATTTGACGCGGGACCACAAGTGGGGATTCTGGCATCCGTATTTGCCGTTTCTGGGCGATGAGGTTACCGGGAAAAATGTCGCGGTGATTGGTACAGGGCGTATTGGGCTGGCATTTATCAAGAAATGTGTTGGCTTCGATATGAATGTGCTCTGCTACGACCCTGCGTACGAGAATCAGGCGTTCGTGAAAACGGTGGAAGAGATTCACACGTTACGCCATGCGCGTGGGATGGTGCGCGAAAAAGCGTGGATCAAGTACGTGGGATTCGAAGAGGCGCTGCGTCATGCGGATTTTGTGAGCGTGCACGTACCGCTCTTGCGCGAGGGCGAGAGTAAGACTCCAACCTATCATCTGTTTAACGAGAAGACGCTCCGACTTATGAAACCGACGGCATATCTAGTCAATACGTCGCGCGGGCCGGTTGTGGACGAGGCGGCTCTGTCGCGGGCTCTGCACGAGAATTGGATTGCCGGCGCGGCACTCGATGTATACGAGAAGGAGCCGCTGCCGAAGGATTCTCCCCTGCGGGATCCGGCGATTGCCGATAAGGTTCGGTTGATGCCTCACTTTGCCAGCGCAGCCAAGATCACGCGGCTGTCGACCGATCCCGAGAAGGGAATGGCCGGGCGATGCGCGCAAGGACTGATTGATGTGCTTGAAAAAAACTACGGCGGTGACGTCGCGAAGATGCCGTATGTGGTTAATAAAGAGGCGTTTAAGTAAGTTTTTATCGCGTGAAGGTTTAGCCGAGAGATTCGGCCGGGAACCGGGTTATAAACAGTCAGGTTCCGGTGTGTCGTGTTGAGCTTGAACGGGGAAGTACAATAGAGGACATTGGTTCGGCTGTCTGTACTTGCACGTTGAGGTTTATTGGATAAAGAAATGATGAAGCGACTTGTGGCGGTGGTTGGTTCGGCGTTGATTTGCGCTCCGCTGATGGTGGGGCTGGATACGCCGGTGCATTCGAGGCTGTTGAAGCTGGAGCCTGCTCCCAAGGAAGTGCAGATGCGGACCGGCGGATTCCAGGTGGGCCCACAGACGAAGATCTTCGTCCAATTCGGGCATCAGTCGGAAGACCGGATCGCAGCGGAGACGCTCGCGGAAGAAGTGCAGTCGCAGGCCGGGTTGAAACTCGACATCTTCGGCATGAAGTCTGCGGCTAAGGCTGAGGATGGAGCGATCGTGTTGGCGCGATTGCAGGATGCGCGCGTGCGCAAATTCCTGGCTCAGAATGGACTGAAGGCGGATCAGGCTGTAGGGCAGCAGGGTTATCTGTTGTTCTCCGATGACTCGCATCTGATCGTAGCTGCGAATTCCGGTGAAGGCTTGTTTTACGGCGTGCAGACGTTGCGCCAGTTGCTACGCCCGCAGGGCAATGGATTGATCTGCCCGGGTGTGGGAATCCGTGATTGGCCCGGCCTTCAGAATGATACCGTTCCGTCGAATGTGAGCCAGCTTTCGGCGCCGCATTTCTTGAGCGGAAGATAAACGATAAACGCGGTTAAGATTGGAGTGATTCAGGGCGTCCTCTGGGACGCCTTTGCTTTTGCATCACTCCAGCGCTGAAAGATCCGAAGCAGAAAATAGTGTTGTCATTCCGAGGAGCGAAGCGACGAGGAAGCTGCTGTCCGGTCCCGCACCACGAAAATATCAATCAACACGCGCCGTCGTCAGCGCCCCTCGAGGTCGGCATCCTCCGCGCGCTTCGCATAGAATCCATGCATGTTTTCTGAACGGACGAATTGGCGCCTGACGCAAAACCGGTTTACGCAGGCGGTAGAGGAAGCGCGGGCGCACGGATCCAAGCTTCTCGATCTCACGGCATCGAATCCGACGCGGGTTGGGCTGCGCTACGACTCGAAAGCAATTCTCTCCGCGCTTGGGTCAGAACGCGCGCTCGATTATGATCCGCAGGCCAAAGGGCTGCTCTCAGCGCGCGAAGCTGTGGCCCGGTATTACCGAGACGTTTCTTCTACCATCGTCGATCCCGAGAAAATTGTGCTCACCGCCAGCACCAGTGAAGGCTACTCGTATGTCTTTCGTCTGCTCTGCAATGCTGGTGATGAGTTGCTGGTGCCAAAGCCGAGCTATCCGCTGTTCGAGTTTCTGGCAGATTTGCAGGATGTGAAACTGGTGCCGTACCCGCTGATTTACGACCACGGATGGCAGATGGATTTTCATTCGATGGAGAAGGCGCTGACGTCGCGAACGCGAGGTGTGGTGATTGTGCACCCGAACAATCCGACGGGATCTTATGTGAAAGCGTCGGAGTTGTCGCCATTGAACAGCTTCTGCCGGGCGCATGGGCTGGCGCTGATTGTGGATGAGGTATTTCTGGATTACGGGCTGGATGGAATGGCAAATACCAGCTTCGTGAAAAATCAGGATGTATTGACGTTCACGTTGAGCGGCCTGTCAAAGATTTCCGCCCTGCCGCAGATGAAGGTCGCATGGATCGTAACCTCGGGGCCCAACGAGCAAGTGACCGCGGCGATGGGACGCCTGGAGGTCATTGCCGACACATATCTTTCGATGAACGCCCCGATTCAGTGGGCTGTGCCGGCTCTACTGGAGCAGCGGTCTGCTATTCAGCGGCAGTTGATGGATCGCGTTCGGGCAAATCTCGCAGAAATTGATCGCCAGCTCGCAGCGCAGAAATCTTGCCAGCGTTTACAAGTTGAAGGCGGATGGTATGCCGTGCTGCGCGTTCCCGTGACGCGATCAGACGAGGACCTGGCGATCGAATTGGTGCACGAAAGATCGGTGATCGTGCATCCCGGACACTTCTACGATTTCGAAAGCGACGGATATTTGGTGCTCAGCTTGATCCCTGAGTGCGAAGAGTTCCAGCTTGGAGTTTCCCGAGTGTTTGAATATCTGAACTCGTGATCGCTCTTGCGACGAAGCATAACCGCCGGGATCGCTGATAAATTCTGCCGCAGACGCCGAAAAAACTCTTCCTTTGAAGACCATCCTTGGGAAACCTTAGTTTTGCCGGGCTGGTTTTGTATGTACGCGCGTGGGATTATCTGGTGCGCAACCGGTTGAGGGTGGAAAGCATCGTACTCCGGCACGTCAGGAGGAAACCTATGCACTGTGATGTCAAACATCTGGCTGCTCTCTGTTTATCTGCAGCATTAATGGCGCCTGTCGGGGCGCTCGCTATACCAAGACCGCAGGATGATCACGAGCGCCATGAGCAGGAAGAACGGGAGCACCGGGTTTACGATGCCGAGCACAAGGAGTATCGCAATTGGGACAAGCGGGAGGATGAAGCGTACCACCACTGGCTGGAGGAGCGCCACGAGGCCTATGTGGATTACGACCGGCTGGACAAGAAACGCCAGCGAGAGTACTGGAAGTGGCGACACGAGCATGAGGACCATCGGTAGAACTCGGGCTGCATGCTCTAGTGTAAGCAACAAGCTGCGGTTACTACGCCGGCCCGTCGGGCGAGATGCCCGACGGCCAGCCGGCGAGTCGCGGGCGCTACTCGAAAACGCCACCGCTCACGGCGGGAACGATTGAGATTTCAGCGCCGTCGGATACCGGAGTGGCCAAGCCGCCGGTGTAGCGGCTATTTTCGTTCCCCACGAAGATGTTGATGTGCTGGCGCAACTGGCCCTGCTCATTAATCACTCGATCGCGTACTCCGGGATGGAGAGTCCAGAGGGAAATCAAGGCCTCAGATAGTGTTCCCTTCAAAACCGAAACCTCGACCACCGCGCGGCCCTCAGTGAACTCTCGCAAGGCACCCGGAATGTGAAAAGTGATCGGCACACTTATCTCCGGGCTTTGCGGCGCTGACTCTGTCGAGACGATTTTGAAACCCGCGACGTTTTCGCTGACGAAGAGGTCGGGTGCGGTGCCTGCACGGGCATGATCGAGCCGTCCTCGATGATTGCGGTGCGCACGCATACGATCGAGGGCAATCCATCGTGAATCTTGTGCCAGGTCTTGCCATCATCGCGTGAGCCGAAAAGCTGGCCGCTGCGTGTTCCCAGATAAATGCCCGCCGGATCGTACGAATCCACAGTCAGACCATCGCGCAGCACCGTTTCATAAGCTTCCTTCTGCGGAAGACCGCGCATCAGCGGTTCCCACGAGCTCCCGGCGCTGCGTGTGCGGTACACGCGAAGACGTCCGTCGCAGGAGCAGCGAAATTCGTCGGACTCGACCGGCACAATATAGACGCAATCGGGATTGCGCGGATGCATGACAACGGGGAAGCCGAAATCCGAGGGTATCCCGTTGGCGATATCGGTCCAATTTTCGGCAGCATTGTCGGAGCGATAGACTCCCCAATGATTCTGCAGAAACAGCCGCTCGGGCCGCTTCGGATGCAAAGCAATCTTGTGAACGCACTGCCCAAACTCCGGATATTTGTCGGGCATGAACATGGCGCGAATGCCGCGATTCCGGGCGGTCCAGGTGGTGCCGCCGTCGTCGGTGCGATAGACGCCTCCGGCAGAGATGGCGACGTACATGCGCTGTTTGTTCAAGGGATCGAGGACGATTGAGTGCAGCGCTAGGCCGCCGTTCCCAGCCATCCATCGCGGGCGGTGCGGATGATCAAAGAGACCGCGCACCAGCGACCATGTTTCTCCCGAGTCGCGCGTTTCGAATAATGCTGCCGGTTCTACGCCGCAGTACAACACCTCAGGTTCGTCGCAGGGGCCAAGCTTGACCTGCCAGATATTCTTCAGCGACATGCCCGTATCTGCAGGGAATCGCACCGGGGCTTGCTGAGGATTCGTCCAGCTTTTTCCGAAATCGTCGCTGAATCGCAGCATCGTCCCCCAGTAATTCGAGGTAGCAGCCCAGATGCGGCGCTGTCCAGCGCGCCCATCGAACTCGAGCGCGTAAATCGAGTGCCCATGAAAATACGGGCCGGAGAGTTCCCACCGTGTCCGCTGAGCATTCGAGCGGAAGATGAATGCGCCTTTGGTTGTGCCGACGAGTAGGAGAAAGTCTCCTTTCTTCACACGCGCATGGCGCACGTTGTGCATCGTCGTGACGCGCGGCGGTCCGGCTGCTGGATCACCTGTTGCGCCGACAACAATTGCACCCGACTGAACGGCTTCCAACGCCGCCTGCACTTCTCCGGCGCGCTGATAGCGCTGCATCGGTTCTTTGGCGAGACATTTCTGGATTATGGCCCACAATCCCGGCGGAACGGGCGGCCCTAGCGGCTTCGGAATCTCTCGCATGATTGCCGAGCTGATTTCGAATCCGGTGCGGCCCTCGAAAGGTAGATGCCCCGACGCGACTTCGTAAAGAACGACGCCGAGCGCCCAGAGGTCGCTGCGGGGATCAGCGGCCTCTCCCCGAAGAATCTCGGGAGCCATGTAGGGAAGAGTTCCGCTGAGGCTGGAGGCTCCCTGAACAGTCGAGAACGACATGGTCGGTGCGTCGAGCAGGCCGCCACCGACACGCTTCGCGAGGCCAAAATCGAGAACCTTCAACAGTCCGTCGCTGGAGACGACGATGTTCGTCGTCTTCAGATCGCGATGGACGATGCCGCGGTCGTGGGCGCGGACGAGAGCGCTAGCGATTTGCACTCCATACCGTAGAACGGATTCAGGTGCCAGACCTGTTCCTGTACTCATGGAGTGGAGTGATTTACCCTCAACCAACTCCATCACGATGTAGAGATTGCCATCGATCTCGCCGACTTCGTAAATAGTGCAAATGTTAGGATGGCCCAGCGACGACGATGCACGAGCTTCTTGCAGCAGGTTCTGACGTCCAGAGCTGTCGATCCCGGAATCTTTCTTGACGACTTTGACGGCGACGTCGCGATGCAGGACTTCGTCGTAGGCGCGATAGACGACGCCCATGCCACCTTCGCCGATCAAGGCGGTAATACGGCAATGGCCGAGAAGCTGGCCGATCACGGGAGAGCCTCCTTTTGATTCATGCTAGGGGGAGTGCCGGATGGCGTCAAACTTACTTGACACGAAGAGAGCTGTTGCGATGCCCGGTAACAGCAGGTTCCTCGGCTTCGCCTTCGGAATGACAAGAGCAATCCCTATGCGCGAAGGACGCTAAGAGAGATGAAGCCAGATCTGCATCAAGATCGATCCAGCCAGTGCTGCGAATAAGGCTACAGGCATAGCGATCACGCCGACCCGGAAGAAGTCCCAGAAACTGACATTCAGCTTTTCACGGCGTAATGCGATCAGCCAAAGTATTGTGGCTAGCGATCCAGTAATCGAGAGATTCGGACCCAGATCGACACCGATCAGGACAGCATTCGCAACCGACCCTGTCGCGGGCGATGCCTGCACCGTGTTGCCCGCAATCAGCCCGAGCGGCAAGTTATTGACGAGATTGTTCGCAATTCCCACCGCAAACCCGGTGAGCATCTGGCTGGCGGCGAGGCCCAGGTGCGCAGCGTCGGCCAGCCAGCGCCTGGTGTACTCCATGGCGCCGATCATCTCCATGGCATCCACCAGGATGAACAGCCCAACGACGAGCGCCAGAGTTTCCCAGCTGATCTCGCGGGCGAGCGTCAGAGGATTTGCTTTCTCCTTCAGGCAGACCAAGAGTGTGACGCTGAGCGCGGCCAGACACGTGGGCATGCCCAGGTCTTTTCCTTCCCACGAAGCGATCAGCAAGACAGCCACGATCACTCCGACACTGGCGACGACTAGTTTGCCGTTGGCGTTCAGCCTTATCTCTTCCACTGCGGAATCCAGGCTTGCCCGCAGATCGTCTTGGAAGAGCCGGCGCAGCACAAGAAACGTGGTCGCGATCGAAAGCAGGCTCGGGACACCAAACGCCAGCATCCACTTCGCCAGCGGCGGCATGGCTCCCTGAAAGACCACCAAGTTCGCCGGGTTCGAGATAGGCAAAACAAACGACGCGGCATTTGCGATGAAGGCGCACACGAACAGGTAGGGAAGCGGTTGAACCCGCGCGCGCCGCACTGCGGCCAGGATCGCGGGAGTCAGCACAACGGCTGTCGCGTCGTTCGACATCAGTATCGTGACCATGGTACCGATCGCGTAGACGAGGCCAAACAGTCTCAGGCAGGACCCCTGCGATTTGCGAATCGCGATCGACGATAGCCAGTCGAAGACGCCGTGTTCGCGCGCCAGTTCCGACAGCAACATCATCCCGATCAAAAACAAGCAGACGTCAAGCGCCATTATAAACGCTCGCTCAGCAAGCCGGAACGTAATCAACCGCAACCCGAGCAAGACCACTACTCCGGCGCTGACCCAGTAAACCTCAGGGACATTGCGCGGACGGATCAGCATGAACAAGATGCTGATCGCAACGATGAAGGAGATAAGGATAGGCACGAGGGCGGGGGAGATCACCAGCAGTGACCTCTTCCGGCGCCGTCCTTAGGAGCGCGAGGGGCCTGATTGGTTGCCGCAGTAACCGTCATACCAGGTTCATGAACATTCTGAAGGGTCTTGCAGAAATCGTGCAAGCCGTTGGACCTAGTGTCTTGTTCAGAACCGATAGAATTATGGCGTTCCATCAACCGCTATTTGTCGCAATCGTCATCTGGTGAACTGATATGCGTTGAAGTGTACCGCGATGACCGCCAAGCCATCTTTTCCCCTATTACCTACGGTTTCCCGTTGGTTTAAATCGCTGACACAAATGTCCGATCTCCTGTCGTATTTCTCCGCCGTTTTCCGATTTCTAGGGTAGGGTCTTTCCGCCCTGAAATTGGGGCATGGGATTCGGCCACGAAATTTCGTATCCCCAAGAGATGGCCCTGAGGAGACACAAATATGAGCCGTAAGAACCTGCTGCTGGCTCTTCTCGTCTGGACAGTAGTTTGCGTTCCGCTAGCTTCTGCTCAGAACTCGATTAGTTCGACGGTAGTCGTGCCTCGACTGGTCAACTACTCCGGTAAGGCCATTGATGATGAAGGCAAGGCGGTTTCCGGCACGGCGGGTGTGAAATTTGCGATCTACAGCGAGCAATCCGGAGGGTTCCCACTGTGGGCGGAAACACAGAACGTTCAAACCGACGGCAAGGGCAACTATAACGCTCAACTGGGTGCCACAGAACCCGAAGGACTGCCCCTGGATTTATTCAGGTCCGGCGAGGCTCGCTGGCTTGGCGTACGAATCAACGGCGGTGAAGAACAACCGCGTGTTCTGCTGCTCAGCGTTCCCTACGCGCTGAAAGCGGCGGATGCACAAACGCTCGGTGGACTGCCGGCATCGGCATTTGTTTTGGCGGCGACGCCCAGTAGCAGCTCAACCCAAGCGGAATCCGCGAGCGCGTGTACGACGCCAGCCACGTCCGGCAGCGCTGGGCAACCTCCAGTTCCCGGAAGCACTCCGGTCACCACTGCGGGAGGCACGGTCGGCGCCATTCCTCTGTGGGACTCCTCGAGCGACATCACCAGTTCCATCCTCAGGCAAACGGGCAGCGGTGCGAGCGCAAAAATAGGCATCAACATCGCCAAACCTCTTTTCACCCTCGACGTGAAGGGCACGGAGCTTGTGCGCGGATTGTTCGAGATGGCGACCACGCAATATGCCACGACCAGCAAAGGGTTCAACTCAAACCCGATGAATCTGGAATCGTCGGCCTGGAAAAGCACTACCGGCGCCTACACCCTGAATCACTTTCAATGGCAAGCAGAGCCGGTCGGTAACAATACTCCGAGTCCAGGAGCAACCTTGAATCTGCTGTACGGAACCGATCCGAACCCACCCACCGAAACTGGATTGAGAATTGCCAGCAACGGCCGATTCACATTCGCGGCGGGACAAACGTTTCCGGGTACCGGTTCCGTGACGACCGTAGGACTGAGCGCGCCGACGTCTGACTTTACGGTCACTGGATCACCCGTTACAACCAGCGGGACACTCGGCTTGGCGTGGCAAGTCGCTCCCACTTCCGCTAGCACCGTCAATGCGATCGTGAAGCGCGATAGCACGGGCAGTTTCTCGGCGGGAGCAATTTCAGCCAGCCTCGGAGTGACGAGCTATGTGGGATCGGGGAATGCCCTTTACGGCCAAAGCAACGGCTTTGCAACCGGTTCTAACGGGGTCGAAGGCATAACCAACGCGGGACCGGGCTCCGGAGTGGTCGGAATTAACTTCTCAGGTGCGCCAGGCAGCCTCGGCATTTACGGCCAAGGTGACACCGGCGTCTATGGGCACGGGTCTTCCTTTGGGTTCGCCACCGACGGTCACGTGCAACAGGCGCGCACCGCCGGTGGCTGGCTGAAAGCCATGGCGTATATCGAGGGAATGTCAGCGCCGTACAGCATCACTCGCTGCTTCAATTCCACTCTGTCCGGAGCCGCTGCGACAACGCCCCCCTGCGGATTCAATCTTTCTGAAATCGCGCCCGGGGACTTCGCACTCGATTTCGGTTTCCAGGTGAGCGATCGGTTCGTCAGCGCTACTGCCGACAACGCAGATACGGCATGCACCATGTTCGCCGGTGCCGGCCCATGGATATCCTCAAACAATCAAGCAGAGGTCAGGTGCCTCTACGGGGGAGGAATCAATAGCTATCCTTTCACTGCTTCAGTTTTCGTTTTTTGAAGCGCCGAGTGCGGGTGAGAAGATTCTGTTTTTCCGTACGTTGTATCGTGCGACTCCCCAATCACGTGCCCGGACCCGGCAGCAGAGCATTTCGACAGCAGCGCAACTGCTCATTCCTGCTTCTAAGCTCCGAGGAGCCTGATGCGTGCACTCGGTCTGATGTTTGCGGGAAGTAGCGTCTGGAAGTGGGCACTTGGGCTAGGTGCGCCGGGGCTCATCCTTGTCGGCCTCATCGATAATTCCGTGATCCCGATTCCGGGCGGCATGGACATTTTTGTCATCCTGCTGACCTCTCATCACCGCGAGTGGTGGGCTTACTACGCCTTATTTGCGACCGCCGGGGCGGTCATCGGCGGCTACGTAACCTATCGGCTGGCGAAAAAAGGTGGCAAAGAGAGCCTGGAAAAGAAAATTGGAAAGCGGCGGGCGGAAAAGGTCTACAAGAAATTCGAAAAGGGTGGCTTCTCGAGCATTGCGATCGGATCCGTCCTGCCGCCTCCTTTCCCGCTTGTTCCCGTGCTGATGGCCGCCGGAGTCATGCAATACTCGCGCAAGAATTTTCTGCTAGCGCTAACGCTTGGCCGGGCAGTCAGATTTTTTCTCGTCGCGTACCTGGGGAGACTTTATGGGACGGCGATCGTCGGCTGGTTCGGGCGCTATTACAAGCCGTTCCTGTATGTACTGATTGCACTCGGAGTTCTGGGTGGGGTCGCCGCGTTGGTGTACTTCAAGTGGTATCGCCCCGCACATCGCAAGCCAGCTCCGGCACACCAGAGAGGCTGAGCGCAGCCTGATACTTGAACCTTAACAGCCCCATTCAACGCTCAGGAAGTGGTTGTCATTCTGACGAGGCGCGAAGCGCCGCTGGAAAAATCTGTTGCTTGCTCGTGCGAAAAGTCCTATTTCGGCGGCGCTGTAACCGTCAGAGTCACGGTCGGCCCGGTATTTGTCGCACTGACGTTACTCGAAACCACTCCATTCGAATCCACGCCCACAATCGTAAAGGTGTAGGTATTCGCGGGAGTAATGCCATTGGGAGAGCTAGTGGTGGCCGTCGTGTTCGTGCCACATGCCGGGATCAGCAACAACGACCCAGTAAGGATGAAAATCGCGATGACTGCCCAGGCTTTTCGCGAGCGCTTGTTTCCAGTCACCACCCCAATGCCCGCAAATCCGAGCAAGGGAAGGGACAGCCACACAGCATAGAAGTTTCTTCGATGAACCAGTGAGCCTGTGGTCACCGGGCCAAACGTGCTGATGGTTAGATTACCGATGCCCGCTGTTCCCCCGTTGAGGGTCAAGAATTTGGGGTTAGTGCTGTTGGGATAAGTGAACGAGCAGACTGGAGCAATAGTGACCAAGGGGGAAATCGATCCGCAAGCCAGGGTGATGCCGCCATCCTTAGGCGTCTGGTATCCATTCGCAGCATTTACGCTGACGACTCCTTGCGCACCGCTTCCCGCGACCACGCTGCTCGGGGCCACGACGCTAGCGATAGTAATCGTGAATTGTGGAGTGACCGCAAGGACCGTGAAATTCTGAGGGGATGTCGTTGTGGTGAACGAGGTCGCCGGATCTGTCCCTGTAATGGTTACGCTATAAAGCGTCTGCGTAGTGGTGGCCTTGGTTGTCAGATTTGCGATGGCGAATCCTGGAGTCGTGACTGAACCGGGCGCGACTGTGCATACGGGTGTGTCCGTGGTTGCTATGGTCGATGTGACCTGGCACGTGAAATCTACGGTACCGGTAAAGCCGGTCTGTGACTGGACCTGAATCGAAGTGGAAGAAACTCCCCCGGGAGCCACTGCGTCAGGCGACAGCGCCGAAGGCGCTAACGTGAATTCGGCTGCCTGCGCCGCGGCTCGTGGCGTAAGGTTCAACATGAAAGCCAGTGCCAAAATGGCCGGAATTCCGGCGCGCCGGAGATCAACTCTGAGGAATTTCAATTGCGCAATAGACATGAACTGGGTTTGACTCAACTTGCTTCGATTCATCCGCCGGCAAAAAAGCTGCCCGCCCGTACCGCAGGACTATACCGATGGGTGTCAGCCAGCCATTTTTCGATTGCGGCAGGGAATCTGGGGACAATTTTACATCATGCGCGGGCGGAATCTGCGATGCTGAAGGAAAGAATAGCAGTTAAGGAACGGTAACGATGATTCCGGTACAAGGCTTGGAACCGCGACGCCGATAGCTGTGTTGAATGGCGGAGTCAAAATAGATGGCATCTTCCGCTTCAAGTTGGAATTCTTCGCTACCGATTTTCAGCACAAGCGATCCCTTGATGAGGTAGAGCAACTCGATTCCCGGATGCTGATGCGGTTTGGCTTTCTCCGATGGGATGTCTTGGAACTCGGCTACGTACCCGCTTAGCTTGCGTTCCGTTGCATTGTAGTCCAGACATTCGAAATAGTACGGGACGTCCGGTACTCCGGGCTTTTCCGGGAAACGCTTGCGTTCCGTCTTGCGCACGATGCTGACGACGCGGCGCTTGCGTTCGTCGGTGAAGAAATGGTCGAGGCCAACGCTGTACACCAGGGCGATGCGCAGCAGCGTTGGAAGAGTGGGAAAGATTTTGCCACGCTCGAGTTTCGACAGCAGACCAGGCGACAGGCCGGTGTGATTGCCGAGTTCTACGAGGCTGAGGCCCTTGCGAAGGCGCAGCGTGCGCAGTTTCTCGGCGATTGAATAGCGCCCGAGGCCTTGGGCGATGGTCTCGTTCACACGGGGCATGATTTCCTGATCATAAATCCGATGTGCATTGTAATGGAGCTAGAACGCTTTGCTCGCAGGCGCCGGTGCGCAAAAGAGCAACGGCAGAGGACGCGAAAAAGGCCGCGATGGGTGCCGAAGGGGACGTTAGTGTCAGCAAGGGTTCTTTGTCATTCCGAAGAGGCACGAAGCGCCAACTGAGGAATCTGCTGTTAGCTTGCGCCGAGGCGCAGCCGGTACCTCACCGCATCGCTTCTCGGAATGACAAATGCAAATCGGATCTTGGCTTATTTCGGCTGCTGCTTTTTCTTCCCGAACAGTCCCATCACGCTGTTGATGGGGTTCTGCTGCTGGTTTCCGGTATTTCCCTGGCCTTGTTGCTGACTAAGGACATTCTGCAGCAGACCGCCCGCGATGCCCTTCACGTCAGGGGTGAACTTCGGATCCGAAGTCGTCCCAGTAATCCCAAACGGAACGCCCATTCCCCCTACTTGAGCCTTCATTTTGAAAGCGAGTTCATTCGTCGGGCTGACAGTGCCGTCCCCGGTCAATACGCCGATCGAAGGCACGGTCAAGTTGATGTTGTTTGCAGCAGTCCCGGCGGGAGCCATCTTCACGTCGGAACTGAAATTCTGGATCGTTGTGTCGTTGCCGGTATTTTTTCCCGCGATCGCAGAAATCGCAGCCATCTTCTGTCCGAGATTGAAATTCGCCAACTGTGTGTTTTGCATCTTCACCGACCCGGCCGAGACCAGCTTGTCGACAGGGCCTGAGCTCGTGAGATTCACGTCGAGGTGTCCTCCCTTGAGGGTCGCATTGGGTGGTAAGATCACGCCCACAGCCGGCAGCATGGCCTCGAGATCATCCACTGGCATGTTCTGCCCGTTCAACTTCAGATTTACGACGGTGACCTTGCCGTGCACGTCATAGGTGCCAGTCAGGTGCGCTACGGCCTGACCCATCGAGATATCGCACTGCTGAATGGTTCCAGTTTCCTTCTGAAGGTCGTGAGCGACGGCAAATTTCACGTCTACGGGACGTCCTGCCGGAGAGCCCTTTTTCACCACCTGCAGCTTTGTAGCTTTCAAAGTTCCATTAACGTTGGCTTGGTGGCCATTCGATTTGAGGGTCGCATCCAGATCCGCCATGCCGGAAATTCCCGCCGCCGGATCGATAAATCCTGACGCTGCCAGGTTCATGTTGTTCACGTTGAGCTTGGCATCGAGAGGGGTTTGCGCTGCATCTTCAGCGTCAATCGGCCCGGCATTTCCCGTCAGCTTCATGCTTCCACCGGATGGAGTATTCGCGGTCATCTGGAAAGGGAATGCGGACGTGAAGGCAAAGTTCGTCACCGTTATATCGACCTTGCTGTAAACCCGCTTTGTATTGTCTCCAACTTGAGAAACCGTGAGCTGTCCGTCATTTACGTTGAGCTTTGCCACAGACAAATTGGGATTGCTGCCGGAAGTCTCTTCGGACTTTTTCTGTTCCTTCGGCGACTGTTCGGCCTTCGTGCTTGGAGCCGGCCGCTGTCCCTTGGTAGGCGCCGCGGGGTTGCTACCGCCCAGACTCGAGAAGTTCCACTTTTCGCCATTTTCCGACTTGATGAGGCTGATCTGCGGATCATTCAGGGTCAACTCGGTGACATTGAGCGTTTTCGAGAAGATAAGAGGAATCATTTCGACGCCAACCTTCAGCGATTTTGCCTGCACAAAGGGTGACTGGCTGAACGCCGGATCGTCGGCGATGGCAATGTTCTCGGCCTCGACGGATCCGGAAAACAGCGAAAGCGACAAATTTCCGACTTTGACCTGCCGGCCTAGCGCTCCCGTTAATTCCGACTCCAGCTTCGGACGGAATGTATTCGCATCGATAAAGAAGGGGATCGCGATCACGATCACGATCAACACTACGATGATGATTCCGATAATTTTGAGAACTTTCATGGTCTTCCTCCTACCGAAACGGTGGACGTTAGGGGTCGATTAAGCAGAAGAAAATTGCGGCGCCGCAAGTCTATCACTGCTGCTCCTGAATGAGCTCCGGAGAGGGCACCGACGGGTTGGGGTTTGTGCCTCTATTCCCGGCGGCTAACTCGAGTTCGTGTTTGGCTTCTGTCGTGCGCCCGAGCCGCTGCAATGCCTGAGCGCGGAGATAATGCGCATCCGTGCGGTCCGGATCCACCTTCAATGCCGCATCCGCTTCGGCCAGCGCCAATGAGTACTTCTGCTGCTTTTGATAAATCTTGGCCAACCCAAGCAGGGAATTCACCAGCCGCGGATCGTGCCGCAACGCCTCCCGATAGCTTTTCTCCGCCTTTGCATCCTCTTCACTCAGCCAGTAAGAATTTCCGATTTCTTCGTAGTTGAGCGCCATCTCCGGTTCCAGTTCGGCGTCTTTCGCGAACTCGGCCCGTGCCTGCGGATACTCCTCCTTTTTCATGTGCACCAACCCTAGGTTGAAATGCACGAAGGGCAGCTTCGGGTCCTGCTTCGCAGCTGCCTCAAATTCGGTCATCGCGGGCGCGTACTCCTCGCGATTTAGATAGTATTTCCCGGCAAAAAGATGGTACTGCGATGAGCCATCACCGATTTTCGTAAGTTGCTCGGCCGCCTGATGGTCGAGTTCGTCAAGTCCGGCGCGATGTGCCGCGTTGGATAGTACATACAAATAAGGGAAATGTCCTGATTCCTGGGGCCAGAGCGGCTTTAGGGTCTGCACAGTATCTGTCCACCGGTCACTGAAGAAGTAGCACAGCCCCAGCAAATAGCGGGGCTGCACCGCCTCCGGCTGCTCGCGGACTACGCTTTCCAGCGGAGGTATTGCTTTCAGAAATTCATTCTGGCGATAGTAGGCAAGGCCGATATTGAGACGGATTCCGGGCACTTGTGGCATAAGTTTTTCGGCCTTGCGCAGGTCTTCCAGAGCCTTGTCCCACTGCCTGCGCCGCATGTGAACTACGCCCAGGTTGGCATAGGCAGCGCCCGATGCCGGATCGAGTTGGAGCACCCGGCGAAAGTCCTGCTCTGCCTGGTCGAGGTTCCCATTTTTCAGCGCTTCTTGCCCACTGTGAAAAATGTCAGCCGGATTGCCGGGGCCTTGATTCGGCTGGTTCATCCTGGCCTGCGGGACCGGTCGCGCGACCCCGATCAGGCCGAATTCCGTTGCCAAAAAAAGAAAGAACAGAAGATGAAGAATGTGTGTGAACGTGATTCGTACGCTTGACACTCGCATGACTCTCTGCTGTAGTGTCCGCCAGCATTCGCAAAAAATTCAAGGGATGCTTAGTATTGCGATCCTTATTTTTGAGCCAAACAACCGGCGCTCCGCGAGACTTTGAAACCTTGAAACTTTTGAAACTATCCTCTTTATGGTGACTATTCGTGATGTGGCGAAGGAGAGCGGTTTTTCCTCGACCACGGTGTCGATTGTCCTGAATAACGCGCCCCTCGCGCGATACATCCCTGCCGCCACAAAAAAGAAGATCGAGCGTGCCGCCGAAAAGCTCGGTTACCGCCCCAACCAGTTCGCCCGCTCGTTACGCAGCAAGCGAAGCCACACCGTCGGCGTCATGGTTTTCGATATGACCGACCCGTTCTGTACCCCGATTCTTCGCGGAATCGAAAACTCCCTTTACCAGGCTTCCTATCTGCCGATTCTCACCGACGTCCACAACGAGGGTAGCCGCTTCGAGCGCTATCTCGAGATGCTGCTCGACCGCCGCATCGAGGCACTCATCGTCATCGCCAACTGGGTTTTTCTCGACATCAACCTTCTCGGAGATCTGGAAAAGAGCAGCATTCCGACCGCAATGGTCGGGTGCGAACTGCAAAACGATACGATCAGCTCGATCATCGTCGACAATGAAGTCGGCGGTCACATCGCCCTCGAGCATCTGCATTCCCTCGGACATCGCAAAATCGCATTCATTCGCGGCCCGAAAACCTTGACGGATAGCTCCCCGCGCTGGAAAGGCATTCGCGGATGCGCCAAGCAGTGCGGCCTCGAATTGGACAATCGCCTGATCGTCGAGATGCCGGAGTCGCGAGATCCTCTCGCGAGCTTCGAACTGGGATACAAGTTGACCGAAGAACTCGTACGCCAGAAGAGGTCGTTCACGGCCCTGGTGGCATTCGATGACATGAGCGCGTTCGGAGCGATCCGTGCGTTGAACCGCGCGGGCATCCGAGTTCCCGAGCAGTGCTCGGTGATCGGCTTCGACGACGTTTCTACCGCGGCGATCTACACTCCCTCGTTGACGACGGTTCGCCAGCCCATGGAAGGCATGGGCACCTCAGCGGTCACCATCGTGGTCGATGGCATCAATGCGGTGCTCGAAAAACGCGAAGTCACCGCGACCCACCGGAAAGTTGCTCCTGAACTGGTGGTTCGTGAATCCACCCGCAGCGTGGTGTAGAGATCCTGAACGAACGCCTTTGTCCGTCAAGCGAAGGCGAAGCCAAGAGGTCTCGTAGCGCCAGCGACCCGCCTGCTGCAGCGGAGGCGTCTCGCCTCTGCAACCGGAAACGTTTCCGAATGTAAAGTTCTCTCACTCGCACCCGTTATGCTCTGATTTTTCTTGACAGTGAACATCGTGTAAAAGCACTATTCATACGTTTTAATAGTCCGTCCAGGGTCTCAACTCCGCAACGGGCGTCTAGGCCATAAATGGAAATCGGGCTGCAAAGCTCGACAATCAGCGTTGTGCCGACCGAACCAGTGCAGGATATCCCTGCGCATAGGGGGAGCCTTACGATGAAATCTTCTCGTGTTCTGCTGGGCGTTTTTCTCGTGCTAATGCTCTGCGCCGCTGCGTGGTCCCAGACCAACGGCTCAATTACCGGTACGGTCAAAGATCCCACGGGAGCCTCCGTTGCCGGCGCAGACGTAGTAATCACCAACACCGATCAGGGCATCACTCGTCAGATGGCAACCAATTCCACCGGCGATTACAACCAGGCCTCGCTGCCGCCCGGAAGGTACGATGTCGTCGTAACCGCCCCGGGATTTAAGAAGTTCCAGGCCAAAGGC